>Ga0196977_1000042_pt1 | contig 90274 bp, 95 predicted proteins | sample S3v_1013CmetaG_FD_148634 | JGI IMG/M metagenome (GOLD analysis project Ga0196977, IMG submission 148634) | Soil microbial communities from Anza Borrego desert, Southern California, United States - S3+v_10-13C | ecosystem: Environmental > Terrestrial > Soil > Desert | place: USA: California...
GTGGCTCAGCCCCCGCCGCCCGGCGCGCCGGCGCCGCCGACCCCGGTGCCGACCTGGCCGATGTTGCCGAACAGGTCTTCGAGGAAGCTGCGCTCGCGGCCCAGCGTCGGCGTCTCGTCATTCTCCGGATCGATCCGCGCGACCTGCTCCATGCCCGAGCGCTCGACCGCGATCACGTTGCCCGCCGCGTCGAACTTGACCGCCAGCACCGTCTGCCCGGAGATCCTCGGGGTGGTGAACGGCCGCTCGGTGGTCGTGCTCGCGACATAGTACCAGGTGGGCTGGCCGTAGCGGCTCTCGAAGCTCGGGTGGCCGAGCGCGCGCTCGACCGATGTGCGATTGTCGATTCCCGGCTGGACCGACTGCAGCAGCACCTCGTCCGCGAGGTAGCCGCGATGGCCGACGATCGAGCTGCAGCCCGCCGCCAGCAAGGCTGCGCCGAGCACCGCACCGATCCGCAACATCCCCGCCATTTCCTCGACTTCTCCGCCTTCGGGCCTATATCTGGGCGCGAGCCTTAAGGCTTGACCCGGACGCTGGCAATGGCGGTGCCGCCGGGGCATTGAATAACCGCTGAATGGGTTCGCGCCTGCCGATGTCTTTCCTCGACCGCCTGTTCCGCACCGCTCCCGATCCGCGCGAGGCGCTGCGCCCGCTGTGGCACCGCGTGGTCGAGCTGGCACGCGAGCCGGCGCTCTATCGCGACGACGGCGTCGCCGACACCGTCGCCGGGCGGTTCGACATGGTCACCGCGATCCTCGCGATCGTGCTGCTGCGGATGGAGCGCGACCGCGTGCTCGCCGGCGAGGCGGCGCTGCTGACCGAGCTGTTCGTCGAGGACATGGATGGCCAGCTGCGCCAGAGCGGCGTCGGCGACATGGTCGTCGGCAAGCGGGTCGGCAAGCTGGTCTCGGTGCTCGGCGGGCGGCTGGGCGCGTTGCGGACGGCGTTCCGGGCTGACGGCGAGAGCGAGCTCGAGGCGGCGCTCGCGCGCAACGTGACGATGCTGCCGGAGCGCGGCACCGAAAGCCTCGCGCGGCGCTTGCGCGGCTTCGCGCATACGGTCGCGGCGCTCGACAGCAAGTCCCTGCTGGCCGGCGAGATCGCGCTGTGACGGCGCCGGAATTCTCGCGCCTGGTCGATCTGCGGCAGCCGCTCGCCGCGCCGGTCGAGATCGAGGCCACGGCCGACGAATGCCGCGCGCTGGCGAAGCGCTTCGGGCTCGTCGCGATCGAGCGGCTGGGCGCGAAAGTGGCGCTGGCGCCCGATGGCGAGGCGGTCGAGGCGCGCGGCCGGCTGCGCGCCGCCGTCGTGCAGAGCTGCGCCGTGTCGGGCGAGGACCTGGCGGTCGAGATCGACGAGCCACTGGCGCTGCGGTTCGTACCGGAGGCGCCGGTCGGGGCCGAGGAGCTCGAGCTCGACGCCGGCAAGCTGGACGAGATTCCTTACACCGGCACGGCGTTCGACCTCGGCGAAGCGGTCGCGCAAAGCCTCGCGCTGGCGATCGACCCTTATGCCGTCGGGCCCGAGGCCGAGAAGGTGCGCCGCGAAGCGCTGGCGGACGAGACCGCGAGCGGGCCGTTCGCCGCGCTGGCCGCGCTGAAGAAGGACTAGCTCGGCCCGCCGAGCGCGGGTTGCCTCAGAACGGGATGTCGTCGTCGAGGTCGTCGGCCATGCCGCCGCCCGACGCGCCGCCGCCCTGGTTCCAGCTGCTGCCGCCACCGCCGCCCGACGAGCGCCCGCCCTGGTCGAAGTCGCCGCCGCCGCGCTGGCCGCCGCCACCGCCGGGCGCGCCGTCGAGCATGGTCATGACCCCGCCCATCCCGCCGACCGAGACTTCGGTGCTGTAGCGGTCGTTGCCCGACTGGTCCTGCCATTTGCGGGTGCGCAAGCTACCCTCGATGTAGACCTTGCTGCCCTTGCGCAGGTAACGCTCGGCCACGCCGACCAGCCCTTCGGACTGCAGCACCACCGTGTGCCACTCGGTGCGCTCCTTGCGCTCGCCGGTGTTCTTGTCTTTCCAGTTCTCCGAGGTGGCGATGCGCAAGTTGGCGATCCGTCCGCCGTTCTGGAAGCTCTTGACCTCGGGGTCCTGCCCGAGGTTGCCGATCAGGATGACCTTGTTGACGCTGCCTGCCATGAAAAATCCTCTCGGGAGCTAGAGGCCCGCGGCGACCGCCAGCCAGTATGTGATTCCCGCGAAGATGTAGGCCAATCCGAACAGGTAGGCCAACATGAACAAGGGCCATTTCCACCCGTTCGTCTCGCGCCGGGCGACCGCGATGGTCGACAGGCACTGCGGCGCGAACACGAACCAGGCGAGGAAGGCGAGCGCGGTCGGCAGCGTCCACCCGGCGCGCAGCTTGGGGATCAGGCCCTCGGCGGCCGCCTCGTCGTCCTCGGCATCGATCGCGTAGGTTGTCGCCAGCGAGGCGACCGCGACCTCGCGCGCCGCCATCGCCGGAATCAGCGCCAGCGCGATCTCGTGGTTGAAGCCGATCGGCCGCACGACGACCTCGAGCCCGCTGGCGATGTGCCCGGCGATGCTCGCCTCGGACTGGCTCTCGCCCGGTCCCGCCTTGGGAAAGCTCAGCAGCAGCCACAGCACCACGGTGACCATGAAGATGATCGTGCCGGCGCGGCGCAGGAACACCCACGCCCGCTGCCACAGGCCGATCGTCAGGTCGCGCAGCGGCGGCCACTGGTACTTGGGCAGCTCCATGATGAAGCCCGAGGCGCCGCCTCTGGTCACCGAGCGGCGCAGCACCAGGGCGGCCGCCATCGCGCCGATGATCCCGGTCACGTAGAGCCCGAACAGCACCACCCCCTGCAGGCCGATGCCCCAGCCGACGGTGGTCGCGGGGATGAACGCGGCGATGATCACCGCATAGACGGGCAGGCGCGCCGAGCAGGTCATCAGCGGGGCGATCAGGATCGTCGTCAGCCGGTCCTTCGGGTCGGCGATCGCCCGCGTGGCCATGATCCCCGGGATCGCGCAGGCGAAGCTCGAGAGGAGCGGGATGAAGCTGCGCCCCGACAGCCCGACGCCGGCCATCAGCCGGTCCATGATGAACGCGGCGCGGGCCATGTAGCCCGATTGCTCCATCACCAGGATGAACGCGAACAGGATGACGATCTGCGGCAGGAACACGATCACCGAGCCGACGCCCGAGAGCACCCCCTGGGTGAGGAAATCGCGGGCCAGGCTCGGCGCGAGATGGGCGTTGGCGAGCTCGATCAGCGCCCCGACGCCGCTCTCGAGCGCGTCGGCGAACGGCGAGGCCCAGGCGAACACCGCCTGGAAGATGACGAACAGCAGCGCGAACAGGATCGGCGGGCCGAGCCACGGGTGCAGCAGCACCTTGTCGAGGCTGGCGTGGAGCCGGTGCCGGGCGGTCTCGCTGACGATCGCGCCGGCGGCCATGTGGCGCGCGGCGAGCCGCCGCTCGGGCAGCGAGAGGTGCTGGTGCGGATGCGAGCGCTGGTCCTGTCCGGCGCGCGCCCCGGCGTCGGCCATCGCCTCGGCCAACGCCTCGAGCCCGCGCTTGCGCACCGCGACCGTCGGGATCACCGGCACCCCGAGCGACTGCGCCAGCGCGGCGGGATCGATGACCAGCCCGTCGCGCTCGGCCAGGTCGACCATGTTGAGAGCCACCACCACCGGCCGGCCGAGCTCGATCAGCTCCTGCGCGAACACCAGGTGCTGCTCGAGATTCGAGGCGTCGAGCACCACCACCAGCACTTCGGGCATCGCCTCGCCGGGAAAGTCGCCGAGGATCACGCGCCGGGTCACTTCCTCGTCGGGACTGGCCGCGTCGAGCGCGTAACTGCCGGGCAGGTCGACCAGCTCGACCGGCTCGCCCGAGGGCAGTACCATCCGCCCGGCCTTCCGCTCGACGGTGACTCCGGGATAATTGGCTATCTTCTGCCGCGCGCCGGTCAACGCGTTGAACAGCGCGCTCTTGCCCGAGTTCGGATTGCCGACGAGCGCGGCGGTGCGCAGCCGGGTCATACTTCCTCGACCGTCATCGCTCGCGCATGGCTGCGGCGGATGGCCACCGTCATGCGGCCGATGAGGATCGCGATCGGATCGCGCCCGGCGAATATGCCGCGGTGGGCGATAGCCACCCGGGCGCCGGCATCGATGCCCATCGCCTGCAGCCGCTTGGCCTCCTCCGGCGCGAGCGCGGCCCAGTCGACGGCGACGATCTCGGCGCGGCGGCGCGGCGGCAGGAGGTCCAGGGTCGTGGTGGAGGTCACCGCCGGGCGGTGCCAGATGGCCGCGCTAATTGCAACTGCTTCTCAATAGAGGCTAGCGCGCCGGGTAGCGCAGCCGGCCGAGGAACCGCGCCACGTCGAACCCCTGGTCCTTGCGCAGCAGCTGCGCCTTGGCCTTCTCGAACTTCATCACGCCCTCGATCCGCCGGTCGAGGAAGGCGCGCGTCTCGGCCTTGCCGTCGCTGGCGTCGTCGAGGAACACCGCCAGCGTCGCGGTGTAGATCCCGGTCAGCAAGGCGCGCTTGGTGTAGTGGTTGTAGTCGGTCGCGGTATCGCCGGCGAGGCGCCACATCAGGTCGGCGCTGTGCCAGCCGAGCCTGAGCGTGCGCGGCAGGTTGTGCGGCATCGCCTGGATCGCCAGCGCCCGGCGCAGCGCTTCCTCCTGCCCGGCGATGGCGTCGAGCCGGAACAGCAGCAGCGTGCGGATGCGGTCGCGGATCTTGAGCCTGGCCAGGTGCCCGTCGACGAACGCCGCCTGCATCCTCGCGTCGGTCGAGGCGATCCACGCGGCGATCATGTCCATCGCGCCGCCCGGAAAGGCCAGCCGCGCCACCGCGGCGTCGACCCCGGCGAGCGCCGCGGCCTGGTTCAGGGCCTCGTCGCTCCACCCGTCGAACACCGCCGCGCGGGCGACCTCGGGCGCGAGCGCCAGCCGCAACTCGTCGAGCGTGCGGTCGTCCTGCGCCATCTCAGCGCGGGCCGTAGACCTCGGCGGAGGCCTGGGCCTGGCTCCCCGGCTTGGCGCTGCGCTCGAGCTCGGCCAGGGTCAGGCTGTTGCGCCCGTCGATCTCGGCGTAATCGCGCGCCGAGCGGCCCGAGTTGTCGGTCCGGTCGGGGTTCGCGCCGGCGCGCAGCAGCACCCGCATCATCTGCGTGTCGCCGCGGTGCACCGCGAGGATCAACGGGGTTTCCCCTGTGCCGTTGGGATCGTCGACGCGCGCGCCGGCGAGGGCCAGGTTCTGCACCCCTTCGAAGAAGCCCAGCTGGCTGGCACGCATCAGCGGGGTGACCCCCTTGTTGTCGGCGACGTTGGGATTGGCGTCGTGACTGATCAGGTAGTTGAGCCACACCAGGTCCCGCCGCTCGACCGCGATGTGCAGCCCGGTCCGCCCGTTTGACAGGTCGCGCGAATTGACGACCGTGTGGTTCTCGGCGATCAGCGCGTCGAATTCCGCGCGGTCCTTCTTCTCGACCGCCTGGAGGAACTTGTAGCCGTCGGAATAGGACTGTGCCGCGCCCGGAGCGCCGAGCGTCAGCAACGCCGCCGCCAGTCCTCCGGCGACCCACTTGCGCATCAAGCCCCCAGTCACTCGATAGTCCTCCTCGAAAAGCTGCGGACAGCCCGCCGCGCGGCGAGACTCGCCCCTTGCCGCCCGGGCGTTAGCAGAGCATGAACCGGGGCGCCATGTCCACGGTTCGCGCCTGTTTTCTCGCCGTTTCCCTCGCCTTAGCCTCGTTCGCCGCCGGCTGCGGCAGCCGCCCGTCGGCCGCCGACGCGCCGCTCGCCGGGAGCGGGATCGGCGGGCCGTTCGAGCTGGTCGACAGCAGCGGCAAGACCGTGCGGTGGAGCGATTTCGACGGCCAGTACCGCATCGTCTATCTCGGCTTCACCTATTGCCCCGACGCCTGCCCGACCGACCTGGCGCGAAGCGGCGCGGGCCTGCGCATGTTCGAAGCGGAACATCCGGAGCTCGGCGCGAAGGTCCAGCCGATCTTCATTTCCGTCGACCCGGAGCGCGATAGCCCCGCCGTCGTCGGCGAGTTCGTGTCCAACTTCCACCCCCGGTTGATCGGCCTGACCGGCACGCCGGCGCAAGTCGAGGGCGCAGTCGCCGCGTTCAAGGTATTCGCCGAGAAGGCGCCGCCGGACGATGACGGCAACTATATGGTCAACCACTCGACCGTGACCTACCTGTTCGATCCCGACGGCCAGCCGCTCGCCACGCTGCCCACCGACGAAGGCGCCGAGGCGGTCGCGGCGGAGCTCGAGCGATGGGTGAGCTGAGGGAGCGTTTCTGGGAGCTGCCGCTCGAGGCGCTCGGCCGCGAGGAATGGGAAGCGTTGTGCGACGGCTGCGGGCGGTGCTGCCTGCACAAGCTCGAGGATGCCGAGACCGGCGAGGTGATCCAGACCAACGTCGCCTGCCGCCTGCTCGACCGCGAGACGGCCCGCTGCAGCGACTACAAGCACCGCAAGGCGTTCGTTCCGGATTGCCTGCGGCTGACCCCGCGGCTGGTGGCGCAAGTCGCCTGGCTACCCGAGACCTGCGCCTACCGCCGCCGCGCCGACGGCCGGCCGCTGCCCGAATGGCACTACTTGCTGACCGGCAGCCGCGAGGCGATGGTGCGCGCTGGCGCGTGCGTCGCCGGGCGGGTCATCGGCGAGGACGACGCCGGCCCGCTCGAGCATCATCTCGTCGAGTGGGACGCCCCATGATCGACTGGCTGCGGCGCGGGCAGGAGAACCCCAGCGTCGAGATCGGCGGCCGCGAGCTGCCGCTGGCGATCCGCCGCCATGCGCGCGCGACGCGGCTGACGATGCGCCTCGCGCCCGACGGCAGCGAGGTGCGCATCACGCTGCCGCGCTGGGGCCGGATGAGCGACGCGCTGGTGTTCGCCGGCAAGCGCATCGAATGGCTCGAGCAGCAGCTCGCCGCGGTGCCCGCGACGGCGGCGCCGGAACCGGGCGGCTCGCTCGCCTATCGCGGCGGGCGGCTGGCGATCGAGTGGGATCCGGCGCTGCCCCGCCGCCCCCTCCTGGCCGGGGCCAGCATAAGGCTCGGCGGGCCGCGCGACACGCTTGCGCCGCGCCTGCGCCGCTGGCTCGAAGGCGAGGCGCTGCGCCTGCTGGCGGACGATCTTTCGCATTACTGCGCCCGCGCCGGGCGGGACGCGCCGCAGCTGCGGCTGTCGCGCGCCGGGCGCCGCTGGGGGAGCTGCTCCGGGGCCGGCTGCATCCGCATCAACTGGCGGCTCATTCAGGCGCCCGACGAAGTGCGCCGCTCGGTCGTCGCGCACGAAGTCGCGCACCTCGTCCACTTCGACCACTCGCCGGCGTTCCGCGCGCTTCTCGCCGAGCTGTTCGAGGGCGACTTGCGCGTGGCCGACGCGTGGCTGAAGCGCGAGGGGCGCGGGCTCTACGCAATGTTCGGCTAGGGCCGGTCCTAACTACGCATTAACCCTGATGCGCGCATAAACCGGGCATGACCCGCCCAGGCTTCCTTGCCGCGGCGATCGCGCTCGTTTCCGTGCCCTCGTCGGCGGCGGACGACCCCGCTTGCGAGCCGTGCCTGCGGGATTCGTTCCGCGGCGAGGTGCGCCCGTTGCGCGTCGAGGTCGAGAGCGGGCTGCAATTCTCGCGCCTGGCGTTGCGCAGCGGCGCCGATGGCGAGGCGCGGATCGACCCGCAGACCGGCGCCAAGCTGGTCGACGGCGACATGCTCGACCTCGGCGGGCTGTCCTTCCAGGGCCGCGCGCGGGTGAGCGGCGAGCCGCTGCGCCCGGTGCGCATCGAGCTGCCGGCGCGAGTCATGCTGCGCAGCCCCGACGGCGGGCAGGCCGAGCTGACCGAGTTCGTCACCGACCTGCCGCCGGTCTCCATGCTGGACGAGAACGGCACGCTCAGCTTCAACTTCGGCGCGCGCATCGCCAGCCGGGGCGGGCGCGGGGGCAACTTCCGCGGCCGCATCAACATCCGCGTCGACTATTTCTGAACGGGCTGGCGAAGCGCCCGTCGAGGGCCTATCTTGCGGCCATGAGCTACTGGCGGAACATCTCGCCGCGCGGGGCGCTGGCCGACCTGGTCCACGAATGGCGCCAGCCGACGCCGTATCGCTGGCAGATCCTCAGTGTCTCGGTCGCGGCGACGTTCGCGCTGATGGTGGTGATGATCCCGGAAAGCCAGCGCGTCCCGCCGCCGCGGCCCGAGGTGACGTACATCACCACTTTCGCGCCCGGCCGCAGCGAGGCCGACATCGTCGCCTCGAACATCGCGAACCAGAAGCAGCAGGACGAGATCGCCGCGCTGCGGGCCGAACAGGCCGAGCGGCGCAGAGAAGCCTACAAGGCGCTCGGCCGCGCGACCGGGCTCGATGTCGACGCCATGGAAGCCGAGATCGAGCGCGAGCGCGCCGCCGAGGCGGCCGCCGCCGAGCGAGCGGACCGCGCAGAGCCTCAGGCCACGGGTGGCGAATAACGACGACGCACGATGGCTGGCGGCGGCCGCCGCCCTCGCCGAACGCGCCCGTCCTCTCAGCCGGCCCAACCCCGCGGTCGGCGCGATCATCGTCAAGGATGGGATCGTCATCGGTCGCGGCTGGACCCGGCCCGGGGGGCGTCCGCACGCCGAGGCCGTTGTCCTGGCGCAGGCCGGTAAGGCGGCGCGCGGCGCGACGCTTTACGTCACCCTCGAGCCGTGCGCGCACCAGAGCGAGCGCGGGCCGGCTTGCGCCGATCTCGTATCGGAAGCCGGGCTGGCGCGTGTGGTGGCGGGCAGCCGCGATCCCGACCCGCGGACCTTCGGAGCCGGATTCGCGCGGTTGCGCCAGGGCGGGATCGAGGTCACCTGCCGCCCCCACGAGCCGAGCCGGGCAAGCCTGCTGGGCCATGCGCGCGCGGTGGTTTCCGGCCGCCCGGAAACCACGCTCAAGCTGGCGGTGACCGCCGACGGCTTCGTCGCGCGGCCGGACGGCACCAGCAAGTGGATCACCGGCGAAGCGGCCCGCGCCCATGCCCACCGCGAACGCGCCCGCAGCGATGCGATCCTGGTCGGCGGAGAGACCTTGCGGGCCGACGGCCCCGCGCTCGACGTGCGCCTGCCGGGGCTTGAGGACCGCAGCCCGCAACGGGTCGTGCTGACGCGCGGCCAGGCACCCCAGGGCTGGACCGCCATCGGCGCGCCATCGGAGATCGCCGGCCACGGCTGGCGGCACCTGCTCGTCGAAGGCGGGGCGCAAGCGGCCGAAGCGTTTCTCGCCGCCGGGCTGGTCGACCGGCTGCTGCTCTATCGCTCGCCGACCGAGTTCGGCGAGGGCATCGCCGCCTTTCGCCGTCCCGGCCCCGCGGGCGTGCCCGACGGGTGGCGGCTCGCCGACCGCCGCCGGCTTGGCAGCGACACGCTCGAAGTCTACCAGCGCTGAATGTTCACCGGCATCGTCACCGCCATCGGCACCATCGAGAAGGTCGAGCAGCGCGGCGACCTGCACGTGACCATCGCCTGCCCCTACGATCCGGCGACCATCGCCATCGGCGCCTCGATCGCCTGCGCCGGGGTGTGCCTGACCGTGGTCGACCGCGGCGGCGAGCCGGGCGCGGCGTGGTTCGCGGTCGACGTCTCGGCCGAGACGGCCAGCCGCACCGCGCACGGCATGTGGCGCGAGGGGCAGGTGATCAACCTCGAGCAATCGCTCCGGCTCGGCGACGAGATGGGCGGGCACATCGTCTCCGGCCACGTCGACGCGGTGGGCAAGATCGCCGACTGGCAGCCCGAGGGCGACTCCACCCGCCTGACCATCCGCGGCCCGGCCGAGCTCGCCCCGTTCATCGCTGCCAAGGGCTCGATCACCGTCGACGGCGTGTCGCTGACGGTCAACGAGGTCGCCGACCGGGCCGACGGGGCGGTCGACTTCGGCCTCAACGTGATCCCGCACACGGCGGAGGCGACCACGCTAGGCGAACTGGCGCAAGGCGCCGAGGTCAACCTCGAGATCGACACCGTGGCGCGCTACCTCCAGCGCATCCAGGCGTTGCGGGCCGGCTGAGCCGCCGGCAGCCCGGCTTGCCGCGCGCCTACCGCGCCAGCGGCCCGGCGGCGAAGGAATCGCGGGTGATCTCATAGACCACGTGCTCGACCGGGCGGCCGACCCGCTCCTCGACGAACGTCTCGCCGGTCAGGCGGCCGCCGATGTTGCGCATCGCCTTGCGCGAGATGACATTGTCGGCGCCGACCCGGAACACTACCCGCTCGACGAAGCGCAGGGCGTGCTCGAGCATCAGCCGCTTGAACTCGGCATTGTAGCCCTTCCCCCAGTACCGGCGCGCGAGGAAGCTCCAGCCGATTTCCAGCGCGCCCTCCTCCACGAGCCGGTCGCTGTACTGGAATCGCGACGAGCCGATCACCTGGCCGCTCGCCTTGTCGACGATCGCCAGGGCGCCGCCCCTGACGATCGCGTCGTCGAAGAACGCGCGGAACACCGGTTCCTGCCAGCGATCGTGCGAAGGATGGTTCGCCCACAGCTCTGGGTCCGCAGCAACCGCGTAAAGGGCTTCCCAGTCGCTTTCCCGGAGCGGCCTCAGCAACAACCGCTCCCCGTCGAGGACCGGCTGGCGATCCACGGTCCTAGGCTTCGACCGCGGCGGTCACGTCGGCCAGCGCGGCAACGAACCGCGGCAGGTTGTCCGTCGTCAGCCCGGCGACGTTGATGCGCCCCGAGCCGGCCATGTAGACGCCGTGCGCCTCGCGCAACGCCTCGATCTGCCCCTTGGTCAGCGGCAGCATGGCGAACATGCCGTGCTGGCGCGCGAGCGCCGTCAGGTCGAGCGTCCCGGCGCGGCCCGCTTGCCCGAGCGCGGCGCGGACCTGGCGGATGCGGGCGCGCATCTGGTCGAGCTCGTCGAGCCATTCGGCCGTGAGCGCCGCATCCTCGAGCACCAGCCGCACCGCAGCGGCGCCGTGGTCGGGCGGCATCGACCAGGCCGCGCGCGCCAACGCATGGCCGTTCGACAGCGCGCGGGCGAGGCCTTCGCCGTCGCGCGCGAGCACGTAGAGCGCGCCGACGCGGTCGCGGTAGAGGCCGAAGTTCTTGTCGCAGCTGTAGGCGAGCAGCGCCTCGGGCACCGCGGCGAGCACACGGCGCGCGCCGTAGGCGTCGTCTGCAAGCCCGGCGCCGAGCCCCTGGTAGGCGAGGTCGACGATCGGCAGGACCTGGCTCGACGCGAGCAGCGCCGCGATCTCGTCCCACTGCTCGGGGGTGTAATCGATCCCGGTCGGATTGTGGCAGCAGCCGTGCAGCAGCACCGCATCGCCCTCGCCGGCGCCGGCCAGGGCCGCCTCGAGCGCATCGAGATCGGCCTCGCCCGCGGCGTTCGCGTGGGGGAACGCGGCCAGCTCGAGGCCGAGGTCGGCGATGATCTGCGCGTGGTTGGGCCAGCTCGGCGTGCCCATCAGCACGCGCGTGACGCCGGCCTTCCGGGCGAGCGCCAGCGCCAGCCGCACCGCCCCGGTCCCGCCGGGGGTCTGCATGCCGTCGATCCGCGCGCCGTCGGCCGGGCTGTCGCCGAGCACGTGCGGCATCAGCGCGTGTACGAAGCCCATGTCGCCCTCGGGCCCGAGATAGGCTTTCGAATCCTGCTCGGCGACGAGCCGCGCCTCGGCCCGCTTGATCGCGCCGAACACCGGCGTCGCGCCCTGCCCGGTGCGATAGACGCCGACGCCGAGGTCGATCTTGTCGGGACGCGGATCGGCGTCGTGAAGCTTGATCAGCGCGAGCAGCGCGTCGGGCGGCTGTTGGTCGAGACGGTCGAGCATGGCGGCGCGCTCATGCCCCTCGGCCGGCGCGCCCGCAACCCTCAATCGGCGGATCGGGCGCCGTTCAGAACGGCAGCCAGGTCTGCTTGTGGGTGAACTTCATGTAGCCGGCGTTGACGCCCAGCCGCAGCCCGGCGCCGACGCGGATCGGGATCAGCACCACGTCGTCCTTGCGCAAGTAGGCGGCGTTGAACCCGCCGACGAAATAGGCCGTGCCCTCGCCCGCCGGATAGCGCTCGAACAATTGCTCGGTGTCGTTGAGGTTGTAGACCAGCACGAAGGTGTTGCCCGCGTTGGCGCCGACGTCGAAGCCGACCGACGGCCCGGTCCAGTAGACCGGCCGCTGGCCTTCGATCTTGTGGAACAGCGTGCCCGAGCCGTAGCGCGCGCCGACGATGAACGCGCCGCCCGCCTCGCGGCCGACGATGTAGCCGTTGGGCTCGCCCTGCTTGCTGAGCACGTCCTCGATCAGCCGCGCGAGGCCTTCGGCGCCTTGGCCGAACACGCCCTCGGCGGCGCCGATCAGGTCGTCCTGCTTGTAGGTATCGCCTTGCGCGGCGGCGATCTCCGGCGCGGCCGCGGCCTGGCTGGCGGCGAGCGACGGGTCGGCGCTGGTCACCACCGGTGCGGCGTACGCCGGCAGGGGATCGGTCGGCACGCCGTCACCGTCGTACGTCGGGCCGCTGCCGTTGTAGCCCGAGGCCGGCACCGGCGATTGGGCGAGGTCGCCGTCGATCGCGCTGTCGGGGTCGATCGTCTGCACCCCTTGCGCGCCGAGCGGCGCGGCGGCGCAGGCGGCGGCGAGCGCGAGGACCGCGCCGAGCGAGCGGCGGCGGCAGCGATTGGCAAGCGTGTTCAGCATCTTCGGTCCCCCGATCCCATCCTCACGGACCTCTACGAAGGGCAGATGAATCCCAACCGCGTGAAGCGGCAATGAACGCGCGGCGAGGCGAGTCCGATTTGCGGCGAATCGAGTCGAAAAGCGCCGATGCGCCCCCCTTGCCGCCGCTCCGGCCCGTCGTTATAGCCCGCCGCTCGCAGCAGGCCTCGATCCGGAGACGTGGGTGAGTGGCTGAAACCAGCGGTTTGCTAAACCGCCATACGGGGATTACCTGTATCGAGGGTTCGAATCCCTCCGTCTCCGCCATAACTCCTTTTCAAGCCGCTGAAAATCAAAGGAAAAGTTTGAATCCGCCCCTTCGGTTCCCACTTTTGTTCCCACATTCTGAGCGGGTTACAGGCGACTGCCTCTGAACGTGCCTGAACTTTCGATCCTGGCAGTTGTCCTTCACGCTTCGATCAGCGTGGCGCGCGGGCTCCTAGTGTGCGATGGCCATTGAGACGATGCTCAGCTCGAGGCCCGGTGCTTTAGAACTGACGTTACTGCCAAATGCCCCCCGGCGCGTGGTGCAGAATGCCTTGCGTCAAACTGAGGTGGTTCCATCCAAGCCTGCTCGCACCCCCGGCCTGAAATCTGAGAGTACCTTGGGTCAGGAGGTGAAATTCAGTGCCTGCAGTCACCACCGTAGCCTCAGGTTCCTGGGCGGGCCATCATGAGCCTGCGCCGCCCCTCACCCCTGTCGCAGATTTTCTCCGGTTATCTTCCCGGGAATCACCCATGACGGAGACGACTGAGCCAGTTCAACGCGACTGGGGCGTTCCATTGCTAGGTATCACCTTGGCGCTTACGCTCGCCATCGGCATCGGTTTTCTGATGGGACAACAAACGCCCCCTGCCCCAGACGACATGTCGGCCATTTGCAGGCACCTACCTCAAAAAGGCGTGACGGCGGACTGCATAGCGCTGCGATCGGCCGTCGCAACGGAGGGAGCAACCTCGATTGCCCGATGGGCGCTTTGGGTGTCCTTCGGTTCGCTAGTGGCGAGCACCTTTGCCCTGATCGGCTTGATCATTGCCTTCACACAAGGGCAGCGCACTATCGCTTTAGCGATCGATTCGAACCGCATCGCCATGGAGAATGGCCAAACGCAAGTCCGCGCATATGTCGTTATCCAGTCAGTTGAGTGCCAGCTCAGCGAGCGTGGGCAGCTGACGACCAAAGTGAAATTCCAGAACTCGGGCCTTTCCCCCGCGCGCCGATTGCGCTGGCTCTATAACGCGCAACTGGTGATTGTCGGTGTCGAGAACGATCAACGCAGCCTTACGCTGAGCGAGGAACCGGACCTGGAAAAGTCGCATTGGCAACAGGATATCCCGTCTGCGGCAACCTGGACATCGGTTCCGCTAGCCTTGCGGCAGCTGAACGATCCCGAAGTAAACGCCCTGATCAATCAGGCCGTCTTCATCGCAGTAACCGTCAAGGTAGTGGCCGACTATCAAGACGTGTTCGGCATCACGCATCGAGAGATTGCCTGCTTCCAGGGCCGAGTGAATCCCGCCCCCGCTGAAGCTCATTGCGCCGAACTTGAGCGCGCAGATGAGGGTGCTTTCGATGAGCAGGCCAAGCGCAGGGCGACCTAGCAGGCGCCGATGTCTCGGCGGCAATCAGGGCTGACCACTCGCCCATCCCTGTACATCAAGACCCCACCGACCTTCTGAGCAGCATGGATGGACTTATCAACCCCGGCGCTAAATCTGAGAGTACCGCCACCGGCTAAAAATCGAGACATTAAGCACTGCCGCCGGCTTAGGGAGGTTGTAGGACTTCCCATCAAGAAGGTGAGGTTGAAGAGATTCGGGGGCTTCGCGGGGGTGAATGGAAGAAGATGAGATCGACGCCTTGATTGCTGATCTAAGCAGTCAGCTCATAGAATACGGATTCGCGTGGGCGTTGGAAGAGGTGGAGGCCGGCCTTTCCCTTGAAGCGGACCAACGACGCGTTGCGATCGCGTTGGTCGAGGCGGTTGAGAGCGTCACGTCAGATCTCGCCCGGATGGAGCTGGCGATACCTGAGGCATTGAAGGTCAAGGAAGTAGAGTTCGTCGCGCCACCGGAAGCGCGCTTCCCGCCGCGCCAGCCGAACGAAGCGTTCGGCGTACATCGTCGAGAGATGGCTCTCAAGCTTGCCGGCCTCGCGGCAGAGTATGCCGAGCTGAAGGAGCGCATTCGTGGCGAGCGACCCTGACCTACTGGCCGCCGTGGCATCAGGCCTGTCAGTCGCAACGTCGCTTGGTTACGATAGCCAATCCGCTGCTCACGATCTGTACGAGGCTTACGTCCTAACTCTTCTTCTGGAAGCCGCACGCGGGGATTCTTGGAATTGGGTCCTGCGCGACCAATCGTGCAACATCACTAAGCACGCCGTGTTTCGGAAGGGGCCGGGGCGTCTGCCGACCGGCAATTTCACTCACGCTCTGCTCACAAGACCTGACAAGCAGAGCCTAGAGGCACATATCGGCGTCAAGGTTCGTGGAAAATCCAATATTTCCCACGAATTCGATCTACTGGTCCTGCCGTCGTCTGCAGCACAAGCCTGCCGAACTTCAGGTGCAGATCCTACTTGGCAGACGGTGAGGGGTCATGCGGAAGCCAAGTACTATGCTGGCGACTTACCTCTGCCACTGGGTCGTGCGGCCGTGGGGTTGGAACGCGACTGCTCGCTTTCTGGGAAGTCAGTGGTCGTTACCAACCAGAATGGGCCGACTGTGGAGCAGCTGGTGACGCACTATGGGATCGCGTTTCGTTTCTTGATCAAACCTAGCAACTCCGCCGGATTGTATTATGCCCGTCTACTCTTCAGAGAAATCCTGCGGAATTCGGCCTAAAATAGCGCGCTCGGCTACGCTGCTCGGATCGATCCACGCACGCACTATGTCGTCATGCGATCGCCGGTCGGGAACTGGCGGACTTCCAACGGCAGGACGCCGCATCACTAGCCCATAGAGCTTCCGCTCAAGTTTCCGGACTTGCGGTTGCGTGACTTGCTATGCAAAATTCACCATTATTCCAGGGGGGATAGACGGTGACGCAGTCCGGCGTGCGTGAAGAGCTCGAGGGAGCTGAGGTTGATTCAGCTGAGCTGGCTGACCAGGAGCTCTTTGAAGAAACGAGCGATGAAGAGAGTCTAGAGGACGATCCATCACTGATGCGATCCGAGCTCGTCCAAAAGGTTCTGACTGGCTTGCTGGCGGACGCAGACAGGTGCGAGGGTCAGCTGGAGCGCGCCGACATCGATCGCGCCTACCTGCGTCGATCCCTTTCCATCGCGGAATGTTTGGAAGTTGAGACCTCACTCACCAAAGAGGGCGTGAGGATTATCGACCTAGATGCAGATGACTCAATCGGCGAAAATGAGAAGTCGGGAAATGGACGACGCAAGAAGTACCTAACTCACGACGAGGAACGTGCATTCGGTCGAGCGATTCAAATCGCTGCGAAGCTGACTGCACAAGGGGGCTCGGGGAATCCTGAGCACGACCGTCGCGTGCTTCACGATGCGGACGTGGCACGGTCTGGATTTGTCGACGCCAACGTTCGCTACGTCTGGAAGCTAGTATGGGCAATGGGTACTCGCGCTCACTTAACGCCAGAGGACCTTTTCCAAGAAGGGATGATTGGGCTCCTCCGCGCAACCGATACATACGATCCCGAGAGAGGCTTTCGGTTCAAGACATACGCGACTTGGTGGATTGAACAACGCATGCAGAGGGCGCTCGGTGACGGCGATCGAACCGTGCGACTTCCAATCCATTTGCAGGAAAAATACCGCAGAATTCGTCGCTCCGAGATCAAGCTAACTTTGCTCACGGGGCGTGAACCGCCGACCCAGGAGCTTGCCGATGCTGTCGGCATGGACGCCACGAAATTGGAAAAACTCCTTTGGCGGATTCGGGCAACTGAATGCCTAGAGGGTGATGCCCCTGTCGGGGAAGGTACGCCGTTGATGCGGCTAATACCCGACCATCTGAGCCCGTCTGGGCACGACATTGCGGAGGCAAAACAGGGAAAGGAACTCATCGCATCGCTGCTACAGACACTAACACCTCGCGAAGAGCGCGTCCTTAGGATGCGATTTGGAATCGATCTTTCGACCGACCACACTTTGCAGGAGGTTGGAGACGAATTTTCTGTGACGCGAGAGCGTATCAGACAGATCGAGGCAACAGCACTTCGCAAGTTGAAGCACCCCAAGCGTAGCCGGCGCCTTCGGTTGCTTCTCCCGTAGTATGGCAAAGTACTACGGGACCGGCGGAAGTGAGCCTCCGCACGACTCTGAGCGGATCGTCGCCCGCGCATTCAAGAAGCTCTCAGACGATTGGGTCGTCATCCATCACGTGACCTGGCAATCCGTGCGCAATGGCAGACAAGGAGACGGTGAAGCCGATTTCCTCGTCATCCATCCCACAAGAGGAATTCTGGTCGTTGAGGTGAAGGGTGGAGGCATCGATATTTCGCATGGGCAATGGTATTCCTGTGATCGAAATAACGTACTCCACGCTATAAAAAATCCCTACGATCAAGCGTCGGATTCCAAATACGCTCTCCTAGAGTGGTTCAGAGAAATAGGATTAGATACTCAAGTCCGCATAGGACACGCGGTGGTATTTCCGCATCAATTCGATCTGCCGGCGCTAGGGCCGGCTGCAAATCCGGAAATTACGTTCACCAGAGCGGACTTAGATGATCCGGAAAAGAAGCTATTGTCTTGTTTCTCTCATTGGGGACTTCAAGCGAGGCTAACGGCCTCCGAGACCAAGAGGATTGTCGCTGCACTTGCCCCGACTTTGAGCGTTAGCCGAAGCCTCAAAAGCCAAGCCACTGAGGCCGAAGCTGGCCTCATGGTGCTTACTGCCGATCAAATTGAAGCGCTCTCGGGACTAAGGGCGTCAAGAGGCGGCTTAGTGCTCGGCGGCGCAGGCACTGGGAAAACCCTGCTTGCTGTAGCACGCGCGCAGCAACTGGCTCGTGACGGCTTCCGTACACTCTTAGTGTGCTTCAACGAGCTGCTCGGCGATGACTTGGCATCGAGACTTGTTGATGAGCCCGCGATCGTCGCCTGCACTTTTCACACCCTTTGCTTCATCGAGGCAAACCGCGCGCAAATGGCGTTACCGGCCAGCCCCACGCGAGACTGGTGGGAGGACGACGCCCCTCAACTCCTAGTGGATTCTTGTGGACTGAATGAAAGCACCTACGACGCCATCGTTGTCGACGAGGGGCAGGACTTTGCTCCGAGCTGGCTCGACAGCTTACGTTGCCTGACATCTTCAACAGTCGATGCGCCCTTCTTTGTGTTCGCCGATCCGCGCCAAGACCTTTGGAAGAGGAACTGGGCGGCCGGCGTAGATTATGACTTCTGCTTCAACCTGACGCGCAACTTACGGAACACTCAGCCGATCGCCGAGAAAGTCGCAGCTGTTGTGGGCTCGCAGGCCCACGCTCGCGGAATAGCCGGCCCGCCGCCTAGATGGCGTGACTGCAACGATGACCGCAGTCAGGAAGGACATGTTATTGCTGTCGTCGAGAAGCTGCTGGATGATGGCTTCGCGCCCAGTCAGATGGTGGTCCTGTGTGAGGCAGCGTCACTGGCGAGTCGTCTTCGGGAACGGTCGGTCGGATCATATTCCTTCGGAAAGTGGGGAAGCCGCGGGATTCCGGTAGAGACGGTCGCTCGATTCAAAGGCATGGAATCCGAGGTTGTCGTTCTCGTGCTTGTGCTGGGAGAAGACGACGACAGTCGCACCTCAGCTTACATCGGAATGAGTCGGGCCAGGACGGTCCTAACTGTGATTGGTCCACCGCGACACCAGTCATTCCTGAGTTGGCTCACGCCACACCAGTAGTGATGTCAAAATAGCCTGTGCCGCCGGCAAGCGTGGCGCGCGACAAAGCAGTATTGAACATGCGGCAGGACGGCTCGCCCAAGTGAAGACAAACCGCGCATGCGCTGCCTCCCTCCGAGCAACCGGGGTCAAGCGCACAGCGGTGCTCGTCATCGACTAAGCCCGTTAGGAGCACGTCCAGTTCGGACTCAAATAGCGCCTGAAGACCTCCAAGGACGAAGTCTCCTCGGGCAGCAGCGTATACAAAGAAGGAAAGCATGTTTGGCAAGACAAGCTCCGAGAGCGCGCTGCGTTCAATACCTGCGTAGACGGCTGCCCGACGGATCAATGCGTGCGAGTAGGAGTGAACGAGGGTCGTCAGAAGGTCGCTACACCGGTCACCCGGCAATCCGTTTTGCGACGCAAGGATGATTTCGGCCGCAGTCTTTCGATCTCTTGCCGATCGCAGTTGGATACCTTGCGACGCTAGCCAAGCGTGCACTCTGAGCGGATCGAGCCGAAAGAAAAGGGCCTCAGTTTGAGCCAGTTCTCCGTAGACGGTGTAGTCGCCATTGGGCTCGCGATATGTACGTAACCGGCTTGATCCTGGCGTCGGGTTTCCACGTGTATATCCAAACTGACCGGTCAGAACCGGGAAACGGTCGATTAGCTCAACCCTTTCCAGACCCGCATTTGAAAGGGCCCGGGGATATCGAACTTGGTACAACTCTCGAAGAGTGGCTTGGTTAGCGACCTCTCCTAACTCAGAGATTGTCATCCTGCTTTCGAAGGTCGCCAAGGCGACTTGTTTTGCCTGTTGTTCGGCAGCGTCTCGCACGATCGGTTGCATAACCAGCCCGGGTTGCGGCTCGCCTCCTGGATCTTGAGGCATCGCTGCAATCATCGCTTGCACTGTGGCTTCATCGAAACCGCGATCCCTAAGCATGCGAGCGATCGATTCCGTACCGCGGCTCGCGCTCGCGTCGGTTAGACGCCGTCCAGGCATCCCGCTCAGCAGCCATTCGAGAGCTCGCTCCCCGCCGCCTGCATCGTCAACCTGACGCAGTATTTCTCTGCGCGGTGGATTGATCAGGACGATCCCTCGCGATTTGTACACTGTGCCAGAGCGGTGGACCGTAAACGAAAGCGTCCCGCCCTGATCACAGTCGCAGGATGCCCCAAATCCCCTTTGGATTATGACGTCGCAGATCGGGCAAAAGAACAGAAGTTCGGCTGCCGACGCCGTGCCTGGGAAGCGTACGGCACGCTGTGAGTGTTGTGGGCATTTCTTGACGTAAGGAGTTTTGATCGCTCCGCATGCGTCGTGATACCCGACGAGAGGAAGTTGGCCGCGCCGGCGAGTGCTGCCGCATTGGCACCTACCAATCGGCTCGTCGTGAAGGCGCTTACACCGATTGCAAACATACAGTCGCGGGAACGGCTCGCACCAGACGCCGTCATCACGATTGAGCGATTTCACACGGACTGCCCTGTTGGCATACAAGTCCGCGACGAAGCCCCCGTCTTCCCCGGCTTCTGACCAGGCGTACGCCGCGCGAATAAGTTCGTCTCGCAGAGCTGTTACGTCGACGGAGTTTTCAAGCTTAGGATCGTTCCATCTGCGAACCTTCCAGATTCCGCCTGCGGCATCGATCGTTTGTTCCGGGAGGTGCCCAAATAGAATTTGGGATCCGCTACGATATTCCCTCATCTTGTGCTGTCACCCTTCACCGGCGCCTGTTCCTCGACATCCCTCAGCGACGTCATTGGGTCGCCCGTTGGGCTTAGGTCCGAGAGAAACCTAGCGTCGGCCGACGGCTCGCTAAGGTTGCGTTTGAAGCGCTCGAACCATGCCGAGAGCTGTTCATGAATCAATTCGTCGTCTGACGAGATGCGAAGGGCCGCCGCGATCGCAGCGAAGTCGTCATCAAGCATGGACGGGTTTTGGCGGATATGAGCGTTGAGGGCTCGAGGTGTGGTCAGGCGATCATTGCTTCTCGGCTCGTGAACTAAGCCGATCCTCGCCAACTCAAGTCCCGAAAGCGTCCGCTCCAGCACACGCCTACTTTTCCGTGTGATCGGTATGGGCTCGACGAATCTGTCCCCATGCGAAATGAATTGAGGGAAAGCTCGATACACGCTGCTGTCACGTTCCCGTGTCATCTTTGGAACTACGATGACGAGGGCAGGCCAGCGTCGACCAACGCGTGCGGTCGCTTGAATGAACTCCGCAACGCCGAGCGGAAACGCCAACATGATCATGACATTGAGCCGGTCGATGTCGACCCCGTGGGACATCATCGAAGACGCGGCAATCAAATGGAGGCGGTCTTCGTAATTAGGTTCTTCGTTCTCTAATCTATCGAGGGTCGCGCGAACTTCATCGAAATCGGTGCGGCCGGTCAATGTTGCCACATTGGGCGGCGGATCGAGTTCGGCATATTGCGTTTCGCTCGATCGAACGACGGCGTCGATATCCTGGAGTGTATTCCCGTACACGACGTTGGTGCCGTACAGACTCACCAGAAACGACGCGTATTGATCGGAGATTTCTATCGCGCGGCAGACCTCATCCGGTTCTGCAATCAAGCTCCTAATCGCAAGTTGTAAGCTTACGACGAGGCGATCCACCACAAACTCAACAGTTAACCGACGAGGGGCGAGCGCGACGTAACGCCGCATTAGCTCGGACGAATCTCCCGCCCAGAAGCCGTCACCATCTCGAGGGGGAGGCTGCGGGAATACTCGCGCTTCACGTCCATAGAGAACGTCCACCTGCTTCTGGAATCCCGACAATGTAGCAGAGGAAGCGAGTATCTTGGGACGGCGACCGCTGAGTTCCTCCTGCACTGCATCGAGCGCAGCCTCGTAGTGGGCGTCTACGGCCCCAAGGCTGTCACGCAAGAGATGCAACTCATCTTGAAGGCGGAAAGACGGCGCAAACAAGTCTGCATCCATCGGAAGATTGAGTGGGTCACCGCCTCTGCAATCCGGAACCAAACAGCCGTTGGGAAATGCGCTGCGCCGAGCGTACGTGAAGCCGTGACCTGGACGGCTGCAGAGCCCCCAAGGCGCTCCGACCAGGCCACGCATGCCCGAATGTCGGGATATGTTAGCGGCTTTATCCAACGTGCCGATGACGACCGTCGGCAGGAAGCGCCAAATCTCGTCGTCTACAACATACAGCGGCAGTGGATCGGGCGAAGATGGGCAGTCTGCCGCATTGCAGATGTGAACGAGCCTCCAAGATCTTCGGTCGAAACGCGTTTCGACTGTGCGTTGCCGGCAGAACGGACAGGTATCCAAGAGGCGACAAGGATTATCCATGTCCTCCAGTTTGTCCGCATCCTCCAGCTCACGTTCGCTTTCCTTCTTAATCCGATTTGGAGTCGCGCCGCCGCCCACGAGAAATCCCAAGGAGAACGGATCACCTTCGATTCCCTCTTCCCGACGCACAATTTCTGCGGCGGCAAGAGCGTTTGCGAAACGTTGGGTCTGCTGAAGTGAAAGCATGCGCAGTGGGAAGCGCGACCAGGCCGAAACGCCAGAGACTTTTCCGCGCATTCGATCAGAAAACGCCGCAGTCAACAGCAGTCCCAGATAGGTTTCAGTCTTTCCCCCGCCGGTGGCGAACCAAACAATATCCACCACATCGGCTTCAGCTTGGACGTCTACCAGGCATTGGAGATTAGCCAGGAGGAAACCGACCTGAAATGGCCGCCAGCGATCGTACTTGCCACGAGCGGAAATCGCCATTGCCCTGTTCATCAGCTGGAACGCTCGCCGAAGCTGAGCATTTTGCTCGAGCAATTCGCAGCCACGCCGGATGCGCGTTACCTCTTCTCCGAATTCACGGGCAGCACGCGTTGCTTCGGATAGCATTCCTTCCGACCATCGTTCGCGCTCGGCGCGCCTGGCAAGCGCCTGTTCGGACCAGCGCTCTGTTGCCCAGCCCTCGAGGGCCGTGAGCAGCGACCGCGCCGCTGGAAGCGGATCAGAGGCCAGGCTTTCGAACCCGAAATCTGGACGCTCCTCTGGCACCGTCCAAAACCGAGGCCGTGCGCGCGAAAGGCTTGGCGAATCGGAGGTGCGGACTACAGAGTCGATGACATCAGCACCGCAGTTTATCCCGTAGGCCCCTACACGCCGCTCAAACCGAAAGCTGTCTGGCAGAGCCTCAAGTTCGAAATCCTGCCGGTCAAATCCTTCGACTTGTAAGCTGCATTCAAAGAAGCGCCCGTCACCGAAATCAGCTGCCTCTTGGCTAGTGTTGACTAGCGTGATCTCGACATGACGCTGAACCTCAGAGCGGCCGGCAACACGCACCCTTATCTCGGCCGAAAGGTTCGCGGCGCCAGTTTCGGCGATAGCTGCGGCGAGTTCTTGTTCTCCGAACTGGTACTCGCCGGGCTGAGGAGGTACCTCAATCGCCAACTCCGCTTCAATAGGCGAGCTCTTTGACCACCTCCAACGCAGACCGCTTGTGGGTGCGGCGCGGCTACGGACCCAGATCGTAAAACGGGGGCGCACGCTGAAGGTCCAAGGACCCACCGTTCGCGGGCGAAGCTTTACGCCAATCGCGCACGGCTCCAACCGATCGGCCCTATCGTCAGGGAGGGTGACGAAATCTTTCGGCCCGAGGCGACCGAGCCAAAACCGTCCCGTCGGATCTACCGCGGATTCGTCGAGGTTGTCGCCCCGGGCCTCTGAGACGATCCTGTTTTCGAGCCAGGCAACGAATCGTTCCGCCGCCTCGTGTCGGTCTTCATCGGCATCAGAGTATTCAAGATAGCTCACAAAACCCGCTCCCGACTAATCCCTCGTCCAGCCGTATCACGCTGGATCTAGACAAAAGAAGAGGTTATTGGCTAGCGTGACTGCCGGGGAGGGCGAATGCGCGCGATCGATTTTTACTCGGGTGTTGGGGGCTGGTCCTTAGGACTCCGCTTCGCGGGAATTGAAGTTACCGATTCTTTCGAGCGCTGGACGCCAGCAAACTCAACGAACTTAGAGAACAACCGACATAGGGTTCACGCGGTCGATATCCGTCGCTTGGACATGGCTGCGCTTCCAAGCGCTGTGGACATCGTAGTCGGATCTCCACCTTGTACCCAATTCTCGCTGTCCAATCGGGGAGGTAGCGGAGACTTCCAGGACGGCTTGGAAGACATCCGGGCCTTCTTGAGAGTCGTCGATCAACTTCGACCAAAGTGTTGGGTAATGGAGAATGTGCCCCGGGCCCTCGGGATTATTCTACGGGAGTTTGAACCTGACGGATCTCTTTCCGACTTCAGTCACCTCGAGGTTTCAGGCCGAGTCTTCAAAATGGAGGAGTTCGGACTCCCGCAACGGCGGCATCGATGCCTCATCGGCTGTTTGGATTTCGGTCTGCTTCAATCGTATGCTGGGCTTCTTCCGGCAAAATCTCTTGGCGACGTTCTCAGCGCCTACTCCAGTGATCAGGTGGTTGATCCAATTTACGGGCATCCGGTGACGCGCGGAGGTTTGTTCGACCACGACCCCGATGACTTCCTGAACTCCGAGGAGCAACGGATAAACCGGAGCCTCAAGGTTCATCATCCTGTCTACAACCGGATGGCATTTCCGGACCGCGAGGAGCGCCCTGTGAGGACGCTCACGGCGACTTGCACTCGTGTGTCGAGAGAGAGCATCGTCGTTGCTGATCCGCTGGGAATTCGACGTCTTACGGTGCGAGAGCGGGCATCCTTGCAAGGCTTCCCCAGCGCCTTTCAATTCTACGGGTCTTCCCACGGGCAGAAACTCAAAATGATCGGCAACGCACTCCCGCCACTCTTCGCGTATTTTGTCGGGTGTGCGGCACGAGGCTTGCCCGCTGCCGAAGTTCTTCCGCTCACCGAGGCTAGCGCCGACTGGCAGCCTCCAGCGAGAAAGCCCGTGAGAACGATCACGGATCGGCCCGCATTCAAGTTTCGACCTGACAGACCATTTCGTTTCGCTATCCCGTCCTTGCATTTGAAGAGCGGCGTCCGTTTCGAACTGACCAATCGAGCAGACACCGATTCCAAGTGGCAAGTGGAATTCAAGTTCGGTTCGTCAAAGTCTATTCAGTCCATCAAACTGGATGCTGATTTACTCGAAATGCTGGGGTGCAATCTCGGCCCAGTTCAACACAGGAAGGTTGATTCCCATATCGCTCTGCTGCGCGCCTTCGTGCAAAGCATCGACTGCGATAGCATGCAGCGGGTGTGGTCTCATCGGGGCCCCGGTACGACACATCCGTTCCTGCTGCTCGACAAGCTCAGCGAGCTGGGCGAAGCCCTCAAGGATGATCTAGACACGTGCGATCAGCACATGGCACTCCAGCGCACCTTGGAAGGACGCATTGGCGCCGAATGGGACCAGGTGCCTGGGCGCGGCAAGCTCTTGAGAAACTCTGCCACCGTCATTGCTGGCATGGCGATTGGTGCAGCTCTCAACGTTGAACTTTGGCAACGGTCAGCGACAACCCCTGAGTTACCGGCTCGGACAGGATTGATCGCTGCTCGCATCGGTTAAGGAGGGAGGCCCAAGGAACGCGCAAAGTCTCCTTCGTAAGGAATCCGAGTCTGCAAGTTGGCACTCCCAAACCACGATTGTATTCCAGCCTAGCGCTTCCAAGGCACCAAGATATTTAACGTCTCTCGCTTTGTTCGCCTCGAGTTTACGACGCCAGTGCTCTGATCGGGTTTTCGGTATTCGACCGACGCCGCACTCGTCATGGCCGTGCCAGAAACACCCATGAACGAAGACAACCTTGCGCCGCCTTGTAAATGCCAGATCGGGCGTGCCAGGCAGACCTTTCATGTGAGTGCGAAAGCGATAACCCAGGCCATGCAAGAGTTGTCGAACCTTGATCTCGGGCTTCGTGTCCTTGGCTCGAATTGATGCCATGACCCGCCGCCTCACCGTAGGCACATCCGGCCAAGGTTCGTTTCCTTTGGGACGCCACGCTTCGTTGCTCATCGCACTCGTGAATACCGAATAATTTGAATAACCGATGACTACCAACTGATACGGCATCCGTATCCGGCTGTGTCCGAACAGAGCATCGGCAACGGCGATTGTGTTGGCATAATCCTTGCTGATCGTAGCGCGACCGGAGCTTTTGTAGCGGTAGGAATTTGCGACGGCCAAGATGAGCGTTTCTAGTTCGACCATGACAAGCGCTTGAACCAAATCGCGATATACCGCGTTCCCCATCCAGCCCCGTCCCGCCTCTATCTCAAGGCCGCATCTCCATTCAGGATGGAAGGCATCGATTTCGTATTGCAGATCGGGCGAGCCGTTCTCGCCAAAGAAGACAGGTCGCTTAATCTTGTCTACCGCAAGTTTGCTTCCCTCAACGAGAAACCCGAGCTGAGCGAGAGCTGGGCCTACCGCCGCCAGGACAGCGTCGCTGGTGAGACCTTTTTGTAGCGTCTTGGTGCAAATGGCGGGTTCGCATCCTCGGAATGCTTCAACCACCGCGAGGGTGCACGGTGGAGGAGGCTCAGTTCGGGGGAAGCTTGTGAACCGGACGTTGGACATGCGTTTCATACGAGCACATCCACAACCTCGCGGCAATCTGACCACGGCAACGGCCGAACCTTTCGGCAGTGCGCCACCCGCAGGAGTGAATCCTTTGTCTGCGAGCTATGTTGGCTACTTTAAGGTGATTCCGAGGGGCCGAAGGGCAAAATCAGCAATTCAGAGAATTCGACGATCATCCAAGATTTTCAAAGCTCAGCTTGCTCGGGGCGACGAGGTCGGCATGCAGATGACGTCGATGGCAGCTTGGAACTCTCTAACGAACTTATTTGAGATTCTACGCAACGAGGAAGACCACGGGAACCTCCCCCGATCATACATGGCTGTACCAACCGGCCTCATTGCAGACGGCCTCACCGAGGAGCAGCAGAATGGCATGGTCGCCCAACAAAAAGTCGACCGCTCTCATCCCACTGTAAGCACTCTTGGCCTACGTGACGCCCTTAACAAGATTGCACACTATAGAACTGCAGTGGCTGCCTACCGGGTTGACGGGCGGGGGGCCCACTACCTCGTACTAGGCGGCTCCTTCCGCAACCGGCGCTGGGTCGCTGAAATATTGGTTTCTCGATTGTGTCGGAACGCATCCATCGCAGCGGATGCAATCACAGGGTTCTAGCGCCCAACCAATCGCGAGGCCCAGATTGGGGGTTCTCTATCGATCACATCCAAATTGAAGATCGCCGCCGAACGGTAGCTAACTCCCAGATTTCCGCGCTCAAAGAGCCTGACTACGCCCTATCGGTTGCCTCGCCTGGGCCCTAAATAGGGAAAACGTGCCCTATCAGCACGGCTGGTGCTTGCACTCGAAAAGGGGGCGCCCCGAAGGGCGCCCCCATGATCAATGTAAGGTTGTAATTTGGACCTTGGGATTCACTGTGAACACTTCTTTTGGCTTGCCGGCCGTGACAACCCTACCAACCGATAACCAATCGTAGTCCACGAGCAACCTGAGCGCCGCGCCGACATCATCTGGGCGTTTTAAGCCTGACCACTGCGGCCGGTACACGTCACGCGCTGTGAATCGCTGCCCCAACGCCCCTTCAATGATCTTAGCCGCCAACCGCTGCGCAGTGTCAGTATTGTCAGTGCGCATTGCATCGTATGCACGCAATGCGTGGCTTTCCAAGTAGCCGATCCAATACTCGGCCATGTCCCAGGCTGCGGTCGAAACGGGCCCTGTCCCTCCGCCGGCAACATGACAGATCAACGCCAAGCGCGGCGCGAGCCCTCGGTATTTCGATATATGTCCTCGCCATGGATCCGATGGTGTTAGAGCCGTAATCCTGTTCTCCAGCGTTTCCCGCCAGAGGTCGAATTCGGCCTGTGCAGCCGGTGCAAACCGCAGAAACGGGATGGCGCCGCTCGCTTCGTATGGACTGACTTGTGCTCCCAGCTTCGCCAGATCCAAACTGACCAGGTCGTCGAAACAGGCCATGGCCGCGGCTCTGGCAACGTCGTCCAGTGGCCGGTCGTTCTTGACCCACCCATCGGGCATGTCTGGCCAGACCAACAGCTGAATGCGTTGAACGAGACCATCGTCATGCAAGGCGAATGAGTTCCGCATATAGGCGGTGAGGCGGTTAGGCTGCGCAGTTCCAAACAGCGATAGGTTTACCGCATCGATACGGACTGTACCGCGGCCGATCCGGTCGACCGTGTAGCCATCGAGGCCAGTCCAGCCGCTCATGATCATCCCGCGCCCGGCGGCTCGTTCCTCCCGCTCGAGTTCGGTAAACATCGTAAGCAGCTCGTCCCGATGGATGAGCAAGCCGTCCGGGTTACCCCGGCACAGCTCTCCCAGCTTTTCGGGTGTGGCATCGTTGGTGACGTATCGCTTTGGCAATGGCTCCTTCGGTTCCTCGACACTGCTCAAGGCCTCCAAGGCATCCGCGCGTGCAAACGGATCCTCGGCCGCAGCTTTGATGAAGCGCTTGGCCGCACTCTTCGCCTGGGCAGCTTCCAGTTCGTAGAGCATCTGCTCCGGCTTGAGCTGCTCCATTGCGGCCTCATGCTCGGCGGCAACCTTCTTTTCCAGCGCCCTGATCGCCGAGAACGCTTCTCGGACGGCGGGCGACTTCAAAGTCCCGGGGGGGCCGATTATGGCCCCCCAGAGATTTGCAGCTTCGGTCCAGTCGCTATGGACTTCTGGCTTGATACCCACCCGTCGGCCGATCAACGTCGCCACCGCAATCATCGCCGGCACGCCCACGAATTCAATCGGCACGTTCATTTTTTGGGCGACATCGATGACCCAGCCACGAAGGCGGCTCGGCAGCATGTTTGGCTCAAATGCCTTCACAGGCAGCAAAGTCGAAGAGAGGGGGATGGGGTCAGGCCAAATGTCTTCTGGCCTGAGCGCCTCAACGGTTGGAGTTTGGGCGAGTGTCATTCCCCCAACTCCTTGCCGAACTGGCGAGCGTATTCCTGTTCCCAAAAATACCCCAGGTATTCGTTGTAGTCCTTGAAGTCCTCGTGGAGGCGCGAGAGCTCTACTCGCACCCCGCTTTTGACCAGCTGGGCACCAAGCTGCGTGGCAGCGCGGTAACCTGCTTCGTCATTGTCGGCGACGATCCTGACGGTAGAGCAACTTGCGGGAAGCTCGACGTGCTTCATCATGCCCGCCCCAGCCGTCACCCAAACCGGCGCATCCCGTTCGACAAGGAGGATGCTGAGGCCGTCCTCAGCCCCCTCGGTAATGTAAAGGGTGCTAAAGTCGCCCTTCTCTTCACCCGCCGACAGTCGGATGGCGCCACCCTTCACCTGTCCAAGGGACCGTTTGGCATCCGGGCACAGTTTGTCGCCGTCTTCCGTGAGGTAGGTCCGTTGGATTCCGATGATAGTGCCGTGAACATCTCGAACGGCCGCGACCAACGCGGGATGTAGCTCGGACGAACCGTCGAAGGGTAGACGGGCGAAGCGAAGGTTCTCCTGATCGCACAGGAGCCGCATGAAGATCAGCCGGCGCTTCAAATACTCGTCGGCTGGTGTGTCCTTGATCGGGCCGGCCTCATCCCAGATCTTGCGGGCAAGGTCCACGTTGGCGCTAAATCGCGGCGATTGGTCAATCTTTGCCAGGATGACGCGCTGGTTGCCCTCGAGGCTTTCACAAGCTTCGTTAAAGGTCATGTTATTGTACTCGCTCACAAATTTGATGACATCGCCCCCGGCACCACAGCCGAAGCAGTGGTACTGGCCCTTTTCATCGTTGACGTAGAAGCTGGGCGTTCGGTCGGAATGGAATGGGCAGCAGCCTCGCAGCTCCTGGCCGCAGCGCTTCAGGTCGACGTGTTGCCCGACGATTGAAGACAGCGGATGAGCAGCTTTGATGGCTTCGGCCCGCTCTTGGGCTGTAAGGGACCAGCTCATGCCGGGCTGTCCGGTGTACCCAGCATTCGCTCGATGCTGGCTGTGGTGATGAGCGTGCGCCGGCCGATCTTTACGACGTCGAGTTCGCCGTCGTTGATGAGCTGGTAGAGCTTGGTCCGGCCGATACCGATGCATTGAACGGCCGAGCTGACAGATAAGGTAACGGGTCTCACTTTTTCGTTCTCCAGTCCGGCGGACCACCATGGTCGGCGCCGGATGGAGAGGAAGTGACGAGGCTTGATTTTTCGGTCAGCCGGGAACGGCCGAAATAGGCCGGAAATGCCTATTCTTGAACGGCGTCCTTCTCTCGGTAGAATCTTGAAATCACAGGTTGGATGCTCGACCGCCCCACGTCATATCCGTTATTCGCAAGCTCAAGTAGTAATCCCTCAATCAGCTCATTTTGCGATGTGGGCCAACCCCTCCGATAGCCCCATAGCGCCAACTGAAGAGAAAACTCAGGCCACCAGGTCGCAGGCTTGCGCCCACGCTTTGCCACCTCGTTGGTGGATGGTGGGCCGACTTCCACGTTGTTTGGATCAGCCGCCACCGTGGCGTCGGTCTCCTCCGAGAAGAATACATCGTCGGGATTCCAGCCTGGGAAGCAGCCAAGGAGGAAGGTCCCGGAAAGTTTACCTTCAACATCTGAGGGCCACTGGGCGATCAGCGTAGCATCTTCGTCGGACAGCCCAAGAATGTCCTCGTTGGTCGCGTTGACCAGCACCGCGTCAAAGCTTGGGTTAGAAAGGCGAATCACCTCGTCACGGTCTGGAAAATCTCTGCCAGAGGCTCTCAACATCTTGCGCTTGCGAGCCAAGTGGTAGCGCGCCTGATCCGCTTCTGTGCGTACCTTGATCGTCGTCTTCATCTAATGTCAGTTTTGTCAGTGGGTTGCGGCGCCCTCTCGCTCGTCGAGAGGTACTCCGCCCACCTGAGCATCAGGTCGCGACGCTTTTCAAGATAGTTGGTCCGGCGGTACGCCGCTTCCACCTTGTTGCTGATTGTGTGGGCGAGGGCCGCCTCGACAACCTCGCCGGCCACGTCGGTCTGTTCGGCCGCCCAATCGCGGAAGGTTGAGCGAAACCCGTGTACCGTGATGGATTGCGTGAAGCCGTCCCGCACTACCTTCGTCAAGGTCATATCCGACAACGGCTTACCCTTGTTGCCAGGGAAAATCAGAGCGTCGCTTGTGCCGCCTAGCTCACCGTCGTTATCATCGCCGCTGCCGTCCCCGAACGCTTTCTCCATATGGTCTAGAATGGCGAGCGCTGGCGGCGAAAGGGGAACGATGTGAGCTTTGCCGGCCTTCATCCGCTCGGCTGGGACGGTCCAAACCTTTTGATCCTTGTCGATTTCGGCCCAGGTAGCGCCGCGGACCTCCCCGGACCGAGCAGCGGTAAGGATCAGGAAGCGCAGGGCCAGTCGGCCAACCGAGTCCTTCTGAGCTAGCTTGGCCATGATAGCTGGCGCGTCCTCGTAGGGCAGCGCCGCGAAGTGCCAGTCTTTTTTCGGCTGTCGCGGAAGGCCCCTCGATATGGATTTCATCGGCGCTTCGGCCTGGCGGTAGCCCTTGGCAAACGCCCAATCCAAGACAGTGCCGATCCGCTGGCGAACCCGGCTGGCAGTCTCAGGCTTCGCGAGCCAAATCTCAGCCAGGAGATCGCGAACGGCAGGCCCCTCGACCTTGTCCACGCGCACCTGGCCGATGGCTGGAAAAGCGTATGCCTCAAGTGACGACAGCCACTGGGCTTTGTGCTTGGCATTCTTCCACCCGCCCTTGTGCTCGCCATGAGCTAGGCGTGCCGCTTCAGCAAAGGTTGGAATGGAGGCCTTCTCCCGCTTGGCCGCTCGCTTCGCCTCGACAGGATCGATCCCGGATAGATATTGCTTGCGGATAGCATCCGCTTTTTCCCGGGCTGCGCCCGCCTTGACGTCGGCGAGGCGACCTAGGCCGAAGTCCCTCCGCCGCCCATCGACCTGAATCCGCAGAACCCACGAGCAGGCGCCCGAGTGCTTTACGACTAACATCAACCCGTCGCCGTCAGAGTACCGGCCAGGCTTCTTGATCGCCGACTTGATCTTCAGGTCGGACAACAACTTGCTGGGCATGTGGTCTTCTCGCTCGTTCCCTCATCCGTTCCCACACTGTGGTCCGGATTCGAGCGGTCGTCAACGATCAGACGTGAACTTTCCTCGGAATATGTCGCTGTTTTGGCGCTGTTTTCTGACTGACCCCGAACAGGGGAGTTCAAGAGTTATACGGACTCCGTCTCCGCCAGGTGCTGGACCGTCAGGGTCAGCTACGCACCACCGCGAGCCCGGGTTTACAAGATTTCAGCTGCTCAAGCAGGTGGCTGGGCTGGCGTTACTCTGAGCTCGGGCCGCGGCACGCATAGCTTCGGGAAAGCGCCGGATCGCCGCCGATGAAGTGCGGGTACTGTGGATAGGGGCACATCGGCATCTCGCCGGGCGCACCGGAGCTGCGGGTGGCCGAGATGTCGGCCGGCGCCTTGCCGCCCTCCACCCATTCAACCAACGGACCGAGAAGGTCGAAGCGATCGAACGCGTTGCCGCCCCGGCAATGCATCATGCCGGGGACCATGTAGAAGCGGGCCGCGGCATCCCACGCGTCCGCACCGTTGGCCTCGCGCGCGCGCTCGAAGTAATCCCATGTGTCGAACGCCGAGAACCACGGATCCGACACGCCGTGGAAGAACATCATCTTCCCGCCGCGCCCGAGGTAGGTGGACAAGTTGGTCCAGTAGGCGGTGTCGGTCAGCCGCCCTACGGCATCCCACTCGATAGCATGGACGCGGCTGTCGATGTCGATCTCACGCGCGGTGCTGGCCGGGCCAAACGGGCCCGGCGTGCCGGAGGGAACATACCCCGGCAGCCCCGGCCCCTGGTAGGTGATCCCCGCATCCCACGGGATGGGCACGTAGATGGGCCGGCCGGCGGCATCGCGCGGCCCGCGAAAGGCCAGCCGCAAGGCCTCGAGCTTGGGCGCGCTCAGGCATGAGCCGGTCTGGCCCGGCTTGCACGCCAAGGGCGCCGGATCGAACGCACGGCACGCCGCGACGTCCATGATCATGCCGTCGGCCCGGCCATCGCCGGCGTCGCACTGCTTGAGCACTTCGGCCGAAATGGCGCTGCGCTCGTCGGCGCTGAAGCCGGCCGCGCGCGTTTCCGCTCGCGGCAGAGTGCGGTTGAGCATCACTTGCGCCCATTCGATGCCCAGGTTCGAGTACCCCGGGCGCATCGCCGGCGCGCCGACCACGATGCCGTCAAACAGCTCGGGATAGCGCTGGCTCGCCAGCATGCCTTCCCGACCACCGGTCGAGCAGCCAGTCATGTACGAATGGTGCGGCGCCTTGCCGTAGAACGCCGTGGCAATCTCGCGCGTGGCGAGGGTGACGGTGCGCACCGAGGCTTCCGCAAAGTCGAGCGCCGCGCGTTGATCGGCATAGAAGCTATCGTCGAAGCCGGCGCCTTTGTGTCCGCTGTCGTGGCTGGCCACGGCAAAGCCGCGCGACAGGGCGCTCACCTCCCCGGCCGCGACCGGTCCGACCGGCGGCCGGATGCTCCCGTTGAGCCCGCCGCCCCCCATCAGCAGGTAGCGCTCGTTCCACTGTACCGGGAGCGCGAGTTCGAAGCCGATCCCGAATGGGGCGCCGCCCACGCCCGTCCGTTCGTTGATCACGCCCGCCACCAGGCAATGTGGCGGCGTCTTCACTCCAGGCTCTCCAGCGGTGGCGGGAACGTCTCGCCCCTGAGGGTGGAAGGTCGCCGCCTGAATCGCGACCTGACCGACCGTCCGACCCGCAAGCGCTGCGCATCGACCGGCAAATTCGGTTGCGGCCGGCTGACTGGACGCGGGCGCTATGGCTAGCAGAGATCCGGTGATTGCGCCGAGCAATGGGCCTGTCACCGCGAGGATTCGGCCGTGCATGCGATTGGATCCTTTAGGCGCCCGTGGGCTCGGTCAATGACGCGTCCAGCTTATGATCTCCTCGCGTGACCCGCGATGACAGAGAGTTGCAGTAGCGATCAGGGGATCACTTCTGTTCGTTCAAGCCGTACACGCGACCGTCCGGGCCCCGGAAGTGCCGATAGGCGTAGGCCATCTCGGGCACGCGGGTGATCTGGCCCAAAAGCTCACCGCCCGCCGCTTCGATCTCGGCCGAGGCCTGCTCGATGTCGTCCACGCGAAAGCCGAAAGCCAGGCTGTCGTTGTAGCCGTAATCGGGCACGGTGGTCGGCAGGTAGAGCTCGAGCATTGAGCCGTTCGGCATCTGGTAGACGGTGATCCCTTCCATCTCCATCATCGGGGCGAGACCGAAGGTCGTCTCGTAGAGTTGCTTGGATGCAGCGAACGCGTCTTGATTCAAAGTGACGGCGTGCCAGGTGATGCCTTCTACTTTCATGCCGATTTCCTTTCGCAGTGCCGACCGGGCTCAGTGGACCAGGCGGAAGCCGCTGCTCGGACCGTAGCCCTGGACGAACCCGAGTTTGATGTTGAGCAAGGCAAGCGGCTCCAGGAGCCGAGCAGAAGCCAATGGGCCCGCGTCCAAAGGGTCGAAGCCAAGCTTCTGCACTAGATCCAGGACCTGCGCCTTCGCATCAGCATCGTCAGCGGCAACAAGACCAGCGAGCTGCTCGCCGTTGATCTGACCGGTGGCCATCGCGGTCGCGAAGGTGGTGTTGAATGCCTTCACCACTTTGGCCTCGGGCAGCTTCTTCTGCAGCTCCTCGGCACCGCTCGTTGTCGAGGAATCCACAGCCAGTTCCATGCTCGGCGTGAGCGCATTGGTGGCGTCGATGACGATCTTGCCTGCCGCTGCACTGCCGATCTCGCCGGCGACATTGCTTACCTCGGCGAACGGGACGGCGAAGATGATTACCTCGGCCGCGTCAGCGGCCCCGCGTGCTGCATTTTCCTCTCGCCCGACCGTGCGGACTTCGTGGCCGATGCGAGTGAGGCCGGTCTTCAAAGCCGTGCCGACGTTGCCTGCACCAATTATCGCGATCTTCATTGTCGTATTCCTTCTTTGCCTCTGCTGGGACCTCGCTCAGGCGACCGTCGTTGCGGGCGCATCGGCGGACTTACGGCTGCGCAGCGCATCGAGGCTCCACGCGCCCGGCCCGGCGAAGATCAGGTAGAAGAAGGCGAAGCAGAACATGATCGCCGTCTCGCCCTGGTTCAACGCCGGCCAGAAGCCCTGGGTCGCGTGGCCCATGAAGTAGGCCGCCGCCATCGTGCCTGAGGCCAGGAAAGCGGCGGGACGGGTAAACAGACCCAGCGCAATCAGCGTTCCCGTCACCAGCTCGATAACGCCCGCTGCGACGATGATTCCGGGCAGCGGCCCGGGCATGGGCATGGGACCTGGGAAGGCAAAGAACTTCATCGTCGCATGCTGGAGCATCAGCAACGCTGTCATGATGCGCAGGGCCGCGAGGGCATAGGGCGACCATTTATCGAGCTTGGACATCGTCTATTCTCCTGGTTCTAATCTTCCGGGCTCAGCGCGCGGCGGGCACTTCGCCGAAGCGGAAGCTCGACGCGGTGATTCCCCCGAACAGGTCCTCCTGGTGATACACCACGGCCGCCGGTTCGTTCTCGGCAGCTCCGACGACCGCCATCAACGGGATCAGGTGATCCTCTTGCGGGTGGGCGGCGCGTGCCAGGGGCGCGCGCTCCCATTCGATCAGACGGGCTGTCCTTTGCTCGGGCGTGGCGGCGACCAGCGTCTGCTGGAGCCAGGCATCAAACGCCCGTGACGGCTCTCTTCCCTCGGTGCCTCGCGCGTCGCGCAGGTTATGGTAGCTGAGGCCGCTGCCGATGATCAGCACGCCCTCGTCGCGCAGCGGTGCCAGCAACCGGCCAAGCCGCAGGTGGAGCGCCGGATCGTAGCTGTGGTCGATCGACAACTGCACGAGCGGGATGTCCTCTTCGGGGTACAGGGGCTTCATAATGCTGAAAGTGCCGTGATCGTAGCCCCGTTCCGGGTCCAGGCGCGCCTGGATGCCGCCGCCTTCCAGCAGCTCCTGGACACGTCGCGCCAGCTCGGGCGAACCCGGCGCCTTGTAGCGGATGTGATAGGTATGCTCGGGGAACCCGAAATAGTCGTAGACCATCCCCGGCTGCTCGCCCGAGGAGATGGCAAAGCCATTTTCTTCCCAGTGGCCCGAGATCATGAGCACGGCGCGCGGCGCCTCGCCCAGTTCGGCGCGGATGTCGTGAATGGATTTCTCCAGCCGGTCGAACATCCGGCGGAAGTCGCCCTCGAGGTAGGGCCAGGGGCCGCCCCCGTGGCTGATGAAGTAGGTGGGTAGACGGGTGCTCATGCGAACTCTCCGATCATAACGTGCAAGGTTAGTCTTGGTTGCTCTCCGAGATAGGTCCGCGATACGGAAGGCAGAAGAGATAAAAGATCGATATCATCCATCGGCAGGAGAGATAGGTAGTGTTGGGCATGCTGACCCTCGACCAGCTGCGGGTGCTGGTCACGATCCAAGAGACCGGCAGCTTTTCCGCCGCGGGACGCAAGCTGCAGCGCGCGCAATCTGCCATCAGCCACGCGGTGCAGTCACTGGAGACCCTGCAACGGGTGAGATTGTTCGACCGATCATCTCGCACACCGGTCCTGACCGAGGCAGGGCAGGTGCTCGCGGCGCAGGCCCGGCAGGTGCTTCGGCAGGCAGAACTGTTCGAGCGGACGGCAAGCGCGATTGCCGAGGGCCTGGAGCCGGAACTGACGTTTGCGGTCGACAACATGGTGCCGATCGAACCCGTCATCAGCAGCCTTGCTGCGCTCCAGCGCCGCTATCCCGATCTGGCGGTGACGCTGTTCACCGAGGCGCTCGGGGGCACTGAGCGCCGCGTGCGCTCGGGCTCGGCGGCCATCGGACTGTGCATGCTGTTCCCGGCGCAAGTCCAGGACCTGCAGGCCTACCCGTTATCGGCGATCGAACTGGTGCCGGTGGTCGCGCCGTCACACCCTCTCGCGCACGAGACGCGGCGCATGGAGCGGGAAGTGCTGGCCGAGCACGTGCAGCTTATCCTCACCGATCCGGAGAACCAGAGTGGCCCGAGCTACAGCGTGGTGAGCCCGCGCGTGTGGCGGTTCGTGGACCTCGGGCGGCGTCTCGACTTCCTGCTGGCGGGATTCGGCTGGGCGACCATGCCGCTCCATCTGGTGGAGCCGCATCTTGCACGCGGCGAGCTCAAGCGGCTGGCGCTCGAAGATCCGGCGATCGTACCGGGCGCGATCCCGATCTTCGCCATCCACCAGCGCAGCCGCGCGCTCGGCACCGCCGCACGATCGCTGCTTGCCGATCTCCAGCAAGGGGCGACCTAGCCGCGCCGGCGGCAATCAAAGACGCACCACGAACCCGGTCGAAGCCCGAATTTCTTCATAGTTGGAGGCCGGGAAGTTCGAGTTGCGGTCCGTGTAGCGGACGATCGTGCGCACGCCGACCCGGTCCGAAAGATGCAGGTCGGACGTGCCCGTCATCACCAGGCGCTCTTCGCGGCGACGCGCGGCGATCGACGGCGTGATGCGCTCATAGTCGCGATCACGGTACTCGATGTCGAGCCTGGCGCCGTCGCGCCGGTTGAGAAGGCCTACGAGATCACCCTCGCGCTGATCGATGTCGAGCTCGTCGACCCGCACACGGCCGTCATATTCGAGCGCGGCATAGGCTTCCAGGCTGGTCCGATCGTCGGTCCGAGCCGAGACAGACGTTCCGCCGGTGACTAGCACGATGACGGTGCAGAGAGTGGCTCTCAACGGGCGGCGCCTGTCTATCGTGTCAGATGCAGCGGCGCTCGGAGCACCAGCAAGCTCCGGGGCACCGCGCGGGCAGGGATCAGACGTAGCCCGCGCCGAGAACCATGGCGGCGCGAAGCGATCCGTCTTCCTGAACCGAGACGTCGAGGATTTCCTCAGGCCGAATGAGGATGTCGTTCTCATTCGTGTATATCGATACACCGCGATCCTTGTAGGCTGCATGGGTCGACTGAATGGTGTTCAACACGGCTTGCGGAAAATAGAGCTGGGTCAGGACCGTCGTTTTGTCGTTGAAAAAGGCGCGGACATGGATGTGCGCGGCTCGCGGTGTATACCAGCCCGGGACGATCGTCTTGAAGGTTACTTTCCCCTCGGCGTCGGCTGCTTGCGCTCCACGAAGCCAACGCTCGCTATCCTGCTGCGGGACGTGACCGGTGGAATCGGCCGCGCTCGGATCAGGCATCTGGTTGGGGTCGTTGAACAGGTATCCGCTATACTCGCCGTCGGCGTTGCAATGCCAAATCGAGACGAGCGCTCCGCTGATCGGCCTGCAGCCGCCGCTGGCGTTTACGACCTGCAGTTCCAGCTCGAGCGGTACGCCGGGCTGCTGCTCGCGTATATCCGAACGGATGATCCTCTGATCGATGTAGTAGGGGCCTTCGATCGTCGCCGAGGTGACTCGACACATGTTGGGGATGTTCCTGAGAGTCTTGCCGATCTCAGCAGCGTCGCGAAGAGTGGGCTGAGCGGCCGCGGGGGCTATCAAGCTAGCTACAGAGGCAACGGTGCCTCCAGCCAACCCAAAGAGAGCTGACCGCCGTCCGAGCCGGAATTCATTCGGCACCTCGCGGTGGTGTTCTTCGGCAAGGCTATTGTGGGTCAGCTTCGTCATTTCGCGTGCCTTTTCTGCGATGATCAACCCCGCTCAAGCGCCGGATAGCGGAATTGAGCCGCTTGCTCGCCATGGCCCGGAGCTACTGAAAACCTCAGCGCGTCACTATCCGACGAACACCATTTGCTCGTCGGCCGTGCCACCTGCCTTGCTCACCGTGAACATCATCTTCCCGTCCGCTGTGCGGTCCAGGCGGCAGCTCCAGCCTTGCTCGGCGCCAACCAGCGCTTTCAGATCGGGGTCCTCGTTGGTGATCGACGCCACCGCAGACCCGGTGCCGGTTGGCTTTGCGGCTCCTGGGGCCAGAAGGTTCGCCGAAATATACTCCTCGGAAATCGCTCCGTCGCGCCACTTGGCGACGGTGACCATCTTCCCGTTCGGGGGTGCGGCAGAAGTTCCCACCACGCACGTCCACTCGCCTTGGGCGATGACAGGACTGTGACTGATCAGACGTGAGCTCGGCTGCATCATCGGTTGGAGCGCGGCGACGTGGGCGTCGATGCCCTCCGTCTTCATGGCCCCGAACTCGACCTTCACGTCGGCCGTGTGAAGGTGCCGAAACACGTCCAAATCCGCATTATTCCAGCCGACGAAATCGAGCAGGTGAAAGTTGGTCGCATTCGTGACCTCCTGGCTCAACGCGGTGCTTCCGGTGTCGCCGTCAGGTCGGGTGCTGGTGTCTTCGGCTCCTTCGCCGGTGGGCGAGCATGCTGCTGTCCCGAGCAGCAGCAGCAGAGTGCAGGCTGCCATGCGGCCAGCCTTTCCAGCCGGCACGGATCTCTTTGCGGCACGGAGGGTCATCAGCAACAGCTCCACGAAGATGGAATCCCAACTGTCATGGTTGCCTCATGTTCCAAGGCGGCGCCTCAGCCGGGTGCATGGTGACGACAAGCCGGCGAACGCCCGATAATTTGCCGCATTCAATGAGGCACGATCGCACGCGCGAATGCCGGGCGGGCGGGCATGCCTCGCCCGAACAAGCGCCGGCCCGGTCCGCTACTTCATCCCCTTCGGTAAGGCTTCATTGCTCGGGCAGAGCACGACGAACCACGCGCTGGTCGATCGGGCCGAAGACCGTCTCTCCCGCCGCGGTGACGGCTTCCATCCGCACACGGTCCCCGAAACGCATGAAGGGCGTCCCTGGCTTGCCGTGGTCGATCAGCTCGATCCCGCGACGCTCGGCGATGCAGGTCGAGCCGACCTCGCGGTAGTTGGCATTCGACACGGTTCCGGAGCCGATGATCGTTCCGGCGCATAGATCGCGGGTTTCCGCTGCGTGGGCGACGAGCTCGGGAAAGCTGAAACCCATGGCGGCGCCGTGCGGCTCGCCGAAACGGGCTCCATTCCAGTCGACCTGCAGCCGGAGCGCGACTTGTCCGTCGCGCCAGGCTTCCCCAAGCTCGTCGGGGGTCACCACGACAGGCGCCATGCTGCACGGCGGCTTGGCGTGGATCCAGCCAAACCCGGTCTTCATCTCGACCGGGGCGATCGTGCGAAGGGACCAGTCGTTGAGCTGGCCGATGAGCCTGATGTGTCCCACGGCCTGCGCGGCGGAAACGCCCATCGGCACGGCATCGGTGAGCACCGCGAACTCGCCTTCGAAGTCGATCCCGTCGGCCTCCGAACGAAATGGCACGTCCTCGGCCGGAGCGTAGAACCGGTGCGAGACTCCCTGATACATTAGCGGCTTCTCGCGGGGTGGATCCTCGATCCCGAACACTTGCGCCATCAACGCGCCGTGACTTTCGTAAACGGAGCCGTCGAGCCACTGCCAGGCCCGCGGTAGGGGGGCGAGCGCGGCGGCGGGATCAAAGGGCTGCACATCGGATGCAGCGCCCTCCTGCAGAGCCTCGAACAGCTGCCGGAGGGCCGGCTCGACCTCGCTCCAGTTCTCCAGCGCGTTCTGCAGGGTCGGTGCGATGTCCGAAGCGCTCACCATCGAGCGCAAGTCTCGCGACACGACCACCAGCCGCCCGTCGGGCCCGGTGCCGGGAATGGTTGCCAGTTTCATAGGTGGGCCTTTCCGTTCGATTCGATCGAGGCGAGCGCGGAGCTCACCAGCTGCGCCAAGGTCCCGTCATGCCGGAAGCCCAGTGCCTCGGCGGCAGGAGTCGAGAGCGGCGGCTGCGCGCCGAAGCCGCGTTCGGTCGCCGCGTCGGGCCGATAGGACACCAAGGATGGATCGGCCCCCGTGCGCCGGCATATTTCCGATACGAGGTCGGCCATGCGGACGTGCAGCGCGGGCAGCGTCAGCGAGCGCTCCGCCGCACCCGCCGCCGCCACATCCAGCGCGTGGACGAACGAGGCCGATGCTCGCGAGACCGACATCAGCCACATCGTAGCGCCCGGAGACACCGGCAACTCGACCGGCAAGCGGCGCGCGAGGGCATGGAACACGGTGCTCATGAAGGCGGACTTCATTCCCGAAGGGCCCTCGGGCCGGGCGACGATGCCGGGCAGCCGCAGCGACAAGGCCTGCAAATCCCCACGCCGGTGTAGCGTCGCGAACCAGGTCTCCATCATGGCTTTGTGGGCGCCATAAAGCATCACCGGCGCGAGCTTCGTCGTGTCGTTGACATGCGGCGGTAGCGGATCGCCGAGAACCGCAACGCTGCTGGCGAAAACAAAGCGGGCGCCTGGGCTGGCCGAGGCCAATTCCTGGCTGAGCAAGGTGGCCGCCTCGACGTTGATGCCGTGCGCCAGCGTCGGCGCCTGTTCGGCCGCCCCGCCAGGTACCGTGGCCAGATGGATAGCGGCCTCGCAGCCGGCCAGCGCGCGCTTGCGAATATCGGGATCGGCGATGTCGCCGGCCACCCAGCCGTCGGGCGCCCAGTCGGGAGCGAAAACGTCGGTGCCGATCACCTCGTATCCGGCGGCCGAGAGCGCAGGCACAAGCCTGGAACCCACGAACCCGCCCGCTCCGGTCACGAGAACTCGCACGGCGGCAGCGCGTCCGTTCAATCCGCCCGAACGCTTACGACAGCCCGTCCTCGAACTTTCCGTCGATGAGGATGAAGGCGATGCGGCAGTTCTTGCCCGAGCGGTTGGCCCAGCCGTGGTTTGTCCCGCGTTGGATGACGATGTCGCCGGCGCGAGCGACCGTCTCGCCGATGTCGAGGATAAGGGTGATCTCGCCCTCGAGCACGATCCCGTAATCGACGGTCTCCGTGCGATGCATGAACGCATGGCGCGAGCCCGGCGCATGGTGCGAGGATGCCCCCCCTGCCCCGATCATCTCGAAGTGCTTGCGCGCCTCTTCCGGCGTCACGTTGTCGAACCGCTCGTCCTCGGGCGGGATGTCGAGCACGCGGATTCGGGTTCCGTTCTTGGGCGGCGCGAGCACGATTCCCTGCTCCGGCGGCTCGCCCGAAGCCCGGTCGATGCGCGCCGGGGTCTCCCGCGTGTTCCACACTTCGTAGAACCACGGCCCGATGTCCTCCCCGATCTTGGCGACGCGCGGCGGTGGCGCATCGTCGAGGATGATCGCGTTCCCCTCAGCGTCATGCCCGGTGACGATGCGGCGGAATGGGGCGGTGTGCATGGGCGTCTCCGTTCAGGCGGGCTCTACCTCGACGGGTAGGCTCTCGATGGCGTGCAGGGTGTTGTTGAGCCGGCGCACGGGTTCGCCGGTCAGGCGGATCGACTTCACGCGTTCCGCGAGCGCGGCCCCGATCAGTTCGCCCTCGATCCGAGCGACCATCTGGCCCAGGCACTGATGGATGCCGAACCCAAAGCCCACGTGGCCGCTCGTCTGGCGGTCCAGGTCGAAGCGCTCTGGCGCAGGCCAATGCTCGGGATCCCGGTTCGCAGCGGCGAGAAACAGCAGGACTTTCGATCCTTCCGGAATGTCGACGTCGCACACGGTCACCGGGCGGGTCGTCGTGCGGAAAAACGTCTGGACGGTGGAATCCCACCGCAAGCTTTCCTCGAAAGCTCGAAGGGCGAGCTTCGGGTTCGCCCGAAGCTTGGCGAACTCGTCCGGAAACTCCGCCAGGGCCAGCAGCAGATGGCCGATTCCGTTCACCGTCGTGTCGACCCCCGCCGACAGGAAGGAGCGTACCAGTCGCTCCGCCTCCTCCGTGGAGCACTCACCGCGATCTGCTGCCTCGAACACGGCCATGCCCCAACCGCCCGGAGAGAGGTTCTCGCGGCGGCATGCCTCGGCGGTCCAGGCGATGGCCTGCTCCATGCCGCGGTTACCTTCGTGGAAAACGGCGTTGCGCGGACCGAAGGCATTGAACACGATCGAGCCGTAGTCGAGCAGATGCTCGCGGCCGTCCTGGCGCAGGCCGATGGTGTCCGGGAACACCATCATCGGGAAGACCTCGGCAAGATCCCTCACCGCGTCGAACCGGCGCTGCTCGACCAGGCGGTCGATCAGGTCCTCCGCCTTCGCTTGCCACACCGGGCGCAGCTCCTTGAGCGCACGCAGAGAGACGATTTTGTTCATCAGCCCCCGGGTGCGATCATGCAGGGGCGGATCGGCTTCGAGCAGCAGCGACGGCGGCCGGAACGGCTCTTCCTTGGAGAAGTCCGCCAGCCCCACACCCCTGGCGGAGCAAAAGGTGGCGTGATCGCGCAGCGCGGCCTGAACCTCTGCGAATCGGGCCATGCCGAAGGCGGCGATCGCTTCGAGCCATACGACGGGTCCCGCCTCGCGGATGATCGGGTGATGCGCAAACGGATCGGCGAGATACTTCTCGTCAAACGGGTCCAGTTGCAGAGCGGGTGCGGCGCCCACTTGCGTGCCCCTCACCGGGTCCGCAGCAGGCGGTTGAGCGCGATGGTTGTGACCAGGGCGCCGAGGGCCGCGCCGAGCGCCGTTTTCAGGACAAGGGCGCTGCCGAAGCCAATCACAGGCGAGCCCTCGATCGCCAGGATGGCGGCCACCACTCCGGTCAGCAAAGCCGCTGCGAGGAGGGCCGAGAGTATTGCAGCCACGACGATATGACGCGCGGGCGTGGCAAAGGCGGTCGCGCCGTGGAGGCGGCCGCTCAAGACGGCTCGCCGGGTCAGCAGCGAGGGCACGAGAGCCCCCATCAGCCCGGTCATGAAGCCTTGCGGGACCGAATCGACAACCAGCCCCGAGGCGCCCCACATCTGAATTTCGCGCATGCCAGAGAAGGCAAGGAAGGTGAAGCCGAGGCTGAGGGCGCCGTTGATGAGTGCGCTGACAACGGCTTCCCGGGCAACGTGGCGGCGCAGAGTTGCGTCGAGCGTCACTGATCATTCCACTCGTACAGCAACGGCGCCTCGCGGAAGGCGAACCGGTCCACATGGCGCGCAACCGCGCCTTTCAACCCATCGCGTTGCCCCTCGGCAGTGGCTTCGATCCGGCAGACGAGAGCATCCTCCTCGGGCGTCAGGGTGACCACCGCATCGCCCGGCCAGTCCGAGCCGCGCGCGTCCTTCGGGAAAGCGATGCAGACCGCGTCGCCGCGCTCTTCCACCGCGAGGTTGTGCGCCCAGTGCTTGCCGACTTGCGCGGCGTACTTGCGCGCGTTCTTGGTCGGCACGCGAGCTTCGCAGATGAACGTCATGCTGTGTGCCCACCCAGCGTCTCGGCCAGCCAGTCTGCAATGTAGTCGCGGCCGAACGCCATGTTGTCGGCGCCCACGTGTTCGACGCCGCCCTCGCGCGGGGTGAAGATCTTGAGCTCGCGCTTGGGGCTGTTGACCAGCTGGTCGAATGCCTGGTGCGCGTATTCAAGAGCGATCTGGCGGTCGAATTCGCCGTGCGTGACGAGGAAAGGCACTTTGATCCGGTCCATGTGGCCGTTGAGGTTCATGCCCTCGGCCTTGGCGAGGAACTCGTCCATGTCCTTCGCGCCGAACACCCACATCACGTGGCTCCAGTAATGAGGGACGGGGTTCTCCCCTTCGCGCTTCAGGCGCTTCTGCTGGACTTCGGCCCAGTTATGGTTCGCGCCCCACACCGCACCGGCCGCGAAGCGAGGTTCGTAAGCCACCGCCCTGGGCGCGTAGTACCCGCCGAGCGAGATGCCCGACATGGCGATGCGCGCGCTGTCGCAGTCGGGCTGCTGCTCGAGCCAGTCGACCCACGGCGAAGCCCATCGTTCGCTTTCATGCGTCGCCGGCAATCCGTACTTCCTGAGCGCTTCGCCGGTGCCGGGCTGGTCCACGCACAACGTGGACACGCCGCGCTTCTTCAGCGCTTCGGGCAGCCCGGAGAAGAACAGCAGCTCCTTGGTGCTGTCCAGCCCGTTGCAATAGACGACGACGGGCTTCGGTCCATCGCCCGGCGCCCGCACGTAGTAGGCGGACAGCTTGGCATCCCCATAGGGAATCTCGACCGCCTCGACCCCGTCGCGCGCGTACGTGGTTCCGCGACGGAACGCATCGACCGCCTTGTCGTACGTCGCCTCGCGTCCAGGGTGTCCGTGGCCCTGCATGCGCTCGGCGGTGGTGTAATAGACCGCCGCCCGCTTGAGCTTTTCACCGGCCGAAAAGAGCCTCCCCTGCGCCTCGTCTTCCGCGGCGAGCCCGGCCAGCTTGTCGGCCATCTTGAGCCATTCGGTGAGAAACTCGCCGGTGCCGGCATCCTCCCCTGCCTGGGCCTTGGCGAGCAGCGGCTGGCACATGTCGACGATCTCGCCGATGCGGCCGCCGCTCTCCATCGCCACCGCGATCGAGAGGTTCCAGACGTAGTTCGGAAAGTACTGGAACAGCGCCATCGGTCAGACCACGGCCGCGCGGAACAGGCCGCTGTCGGCTTCGGGCTTGGGCATCGTCTGCGGGCCGCCGGTGCCGGTGCCCCACTGGTCCATGATGTGGGGCGCAGGCTCGTAGATTTGCGGCTCCCACGTCGCGTCGTCGACGTGCTCCAGCTCCGAGGTGTACTCGACCGCGAAGCCATTCGGCGTGGTAAAGTAGCTGAAGGTGTTGTTGCCCGCGGTGTGGCGGCCCGGGCCCCAGCGCAGGTCGACGTCGTTGCGCTTGAGCCGAGCGATCCCGCGCATCATCTCGTCCACGTTTTGCATGTCGTAGGCGACGTGGTTGAGGCACGGCGGTCCCGGCAGCAAGGCAATGCGGTGGTGAGCCGAATTGCAGCGCAGGAAGCTCATGAAGTCGCCGATCCAGTCGCTCAGCTTGAAGCCGAGGACATCGATGAAGAACTGGGTTTCTTCCTTGTGGCGGGGGGAGTGCAGGACGATGTGGCTGATCCGTTCCGGGATGCCCTGCCGGGGCGCCAACACGCCGGCGGTGCCGCGCTCGACATCCGCCGAGATCTCGAACGAGAGCCCGTCCTTGGAGAAGAACCGGAAGCCGTAACCGCCCCCGAACTGGGTCAGCTGCTTGGGCTCGAAGATGACCTGGTTGCCGGCTGCCTTCACTTTGGCGAACAGCGCGTCGACGTCGGCCGGAGTTTCAGTGGCCAGCGCAATCACGTCGATGTGAGGGGTGTGCGACTGGCGCAGGCGCACGACGAAGAGCTCGTCGTGGCCCTGGGTGGCGAAGTAGACCAGGCCATTGTCCTCGTGGACTTCCTTGAGGCCCCACACCTCGCCGTAGAACTGGCGCTCCGCTTCGAGGTCCGGAGTGGCATATCCGACATAGCGGATTTCGGTGACACGGCTCATGACGGCGAACTTTCCTTTTGAATGAGTTTCTGCAGCACGCGGCGGGCGCGCGTGCCGCCTGCATCGATGCCGAGGAACGCCGGCTTGCGCTCCCAGAAGTCCGCCCCGTCCATGTTGGCGTAGGCGGCCTCGATGATGGGCTTGTCTTCCTCGTTGAACGCCTGGCTCATCAGCCCGAACAGCATGGCGTCGCCCTGTTCCGAGGGCGGCATGGTCCGCGTGGTCGCCCAGAAGTAATGGGACGTGTCGGCCGTCTCGGGCGTCAGGATGTGCGCCTGGTGCACGATCACGCCGCCGCTCCGCTCGCCCCCGTGAGGGCAGCCGCCGATCTCGAGATACATCGAGGCCGGCGCGTCCCAGCGCATCTCGAGCCAGTGATCGCACCGCATCTGTGGGTCGTAGATGCCGAACGTGTGCGAGGGAGCCGCAACGTTCGGCATCCACCAGTTGGAGCGCAACGTGTCGCCCTCTTCGCGCACTGAATGCTCCCCGGCGAAGATGACGCCGCGGCCGGCGAAGCTTCCCTTGTGGACGAACTCGATGTGGCTGAGGTCCATCAAGTTGTCGGTGCCGTACTCGAAGTGGGCCTTCATCGGCATGAGGCCCGTGAGGGGCGCGCCGTGGCCATCGACGTAAAGCATCGAAAAATCCGGGATCATGCTCTCGTCGGCACGTTCGCGCTCGCCGGCCCAGAACCACACGATGCCGTCGCGTTCGGCGACAGGGAACGCCGGCACCTGGGCGCCTTTGGGAAGCGTGGCCGAGAACGGGTTCCGCACGCATTCTCCGGCGGCGCTGAAGCCCAGGCCGTGGTACGGGCAGGTCACGGTGTCCCCATCGCGTGTCCCCAGCGAGAGCGGCGCGAAACGGTGCGGACAGCGATCCACAAGCGCGGCGACCGTGCCGTCCTGCTTGCGGAACAGCAGCATCGGCTCGCCGAGGAGCCGTCGCCTGAACAGGCTTTCGCCGACTTCATCGCTCCACGCCGCCATGTACCAGGCGTTGCGCAGGAAAGCTGCGTCGCGGCCCATCAGTGCAGCACCGGACGCTTGTGGAAGCGTCCGCCTTTCATGATGGCCCGCAGGTTGTCCCTGTCCTGAAGAAGACTGACGTCCGCGGTAGGATCGCCTTCCACCAGCAGAAGGTCGGCCAGCTTGCCCGCGCGAACCTCGCCGACCTCCAGGTCCATCAGCTCGCCGCCATGGCGGGTCGCGGCAACCAGAGCTTCCGACGGTGAGTAGCCGAACAGATCGACGAACAGCTGAAAGTCGCGCGCGTTGCGGCCGTGAGGATTGTAGGGGAACCCGTAGTCGCCGCCGGGAAGCACGCGGATGCCGCGTTTCTTCATCTCGGGTATGACTTGCTGCATCAACTCCAGGCCCGAGTAAGCGCCCATGCGCTCGGCCTGCTCCCGGCCTACGCCGAACGCTTCGGCCTCGTGGCAGCGGGCGTAGAGCAGGCCCGGCGCGGGCGCCATGAACGCCGAGTGCTTGCGCTCCTCGAACATGTCGAGCGCTTCCTCATCGGCATAAGTGCAGTGGAAGATCGCCCGGAAACCGGCGCGCAGCGCCCGCTTGACGGCCTCCGAAGCCTGGGCATGGCACGCCAGCCAGATGTCGTTCTCGCGCGCGGCCTCGCCGATCGCCTGGGCTTCCTCTTCGGAATACATGAGCACTTGCGCGCCGCCCGGCGCGAAGCCCTCGTCCGAGGACAGCAGGAACTTGATCGTGTCGCAGCCCTGCTCCTTCATGCGCTTCACGTAAGCGCGCAGTCCGGGGATGTCGCGATCGTGCGTCGGATCGTGCGCTGCGGGCACGCCGAGCACCCCTTCAGCCCCTTTTTCCAGCGCGGACGCCCTGAGGCGCGGTCCCGGGATGTGCCCGGCATCGATCATGTCGCGCAGCGCCGGCTCGATGGCTTCACCCAGGGCACCGGCCGAGTAAACGCTGGTGAAACCGTGATCGAGCGTGATGCGGGCGTTCTGCGCGGTGACAAGGACGTGCTGCTCGATCGGCAGCGGCTTCATGGTGTTGATCACCCGCTCCACCGAGCTCGGCCAGGTGAGGTGTCCATGCGCCTCCACCAAGCCCGGCATCAGCGTCGCGCCCTGGCCGTCGACGACCTCGGCCCCGTCGCGGGGCAGACGCTCGTCGTGACGGGCCACGGCCTCGATCCGCTCGCCGCGCACGAGCACCTCGCCCGGGAACCGCTCGTCGCCGCTGCCGTCGAAAATCCAGACGTTGGTGAACAGCGTGCCGTTCATGCCGTTTCGCGCTCCATCCAACGCTCGACGATGCGGCGGGCCTGCACACCGGGGCCGTCCGCCTTGACACTCTTCTCGAGCAGATGAGTCGGGCGCGGATCGCGCAGCTGCAGCTTCTGGACCGCCTCAATCATCGTTTCGTCCTCGGCAAAGCCCACCTCGGTGAGCGCCTTGAACTCGGCCATCTCAGCCGGCGAAGTCCCGTAATCGCGCCCGCCGACCCAGAAGTAATGCATATGCGTCTGGTCGATCGGCGTCGTCGCGTGGCTCACCCGGAAGCGGCCGGTGACTTCCTTGGTCGCGGGGTCGATCAGGTCCACGGCTGCAATCTGCAGCGCCGGCGTCAGGAACGAGCCGTAGTTCTCGCGATCGTAAGGCGTGCCGGCGGGCAGACCCATCGGTTCCGCGAACACCGGCGGCAGCGGGCTGCTCGAAAACGACTGGCGGTAACCGCAAATCTCGCCTTCGCCGGTCAGCCGGGGGGCATCGACCCAGTCGGTGATCTTGAACGACTTGGCATGCACGAACCCGAAGTGCGTCAGGTCGAGCACGTTCTCCTTCAGGAGCATGTAGTTCGCGGCGATATCGATCCGGCCGTGCACTTCCGCGAAGGCGGCGTCGCTGGCCCACTCCAGGGTGTGCGGCGCGGGAACATCGCCGATGCGCGCCGGATCGCCCAGGTAAACCCACACGAACGGATAGCTCTCGATCACCGGGAAGCTGCGGATGCGCAGCGACGGCGGCGGAACCTTCATGGAGGGCACGCTGACGCAGCTTCCGTCCGGGGCGAAGGTGAAGCCGTGGTAGCCGCACTGGACGTTGTCGCCCTTGCGGCAGCCCAGGTGGAGCGGCGCGGAACGATGCGGGCAGCGATCCTCGATCGCGGTCGCGGTGCCGTCTTCGCGGCGGTAGAGCAAGACAGGCGTGTCGCACAGCCAGCGGCCGAGCAAATCCTGCGTGACCTCCTCCGCGAGCGCCGCGACCCACCAGCAGTTCATCGGATAGTTCCGATCGGCCGCAGGCCTCGGCGGCTCCCACGAGGTGGCCGGACTGCTTGTCTCAAGCTGGGTAGCCATCATCCAGTCTCCGCTTCGAGCCCTGCCGCGGTGATGCCGGCAAGGGCGCAGATCTCGTCATTGTCCGATGTGTCGCCCGTTACGCCGACCGCACCGACTAGTTCGCCTGCCGAGCGGATCAGCACTCCCCCGGGAACGGGAAGCATGCCCCTCGGCAAGCTCGCCTGAAGCCCGGCGAAGAACGCCGGCATCGCCTCGGCGCGGCGCTTGAGCTCGCGCCCGCCGAAGCCCATCGCCAGGCACCCGGCCGCCTTGGCGGTGGCAATTTCAGGCCGATTGATCGAAGCGCCTTCGTCGCGCAGCAGCACAAGCGCGTGGCCGCCGCTGTCGAGCACCACACAGCACAACGGCGCGAACGCTCGCCGCTGCCCTTCGGCCAGCGTTTCGCGAGCGATTGTCAAAGCCTTTTCCAGGGTGAGCGAAGCCATTCGAATAACCTCAGATGGGCTCGGCGGTCACGGCGAACATGCCGTGCATCGCCTCTGCCTGGTTGACGGGCGGGCGTATTCCGAGCTGTCCCTCGCAGATCGCCACCGATTGCTCGACAATGTACTTGCAACGCTCGAACCGGCGGTCGCGGAAGGCCGAGAAAGCCTCCTCGGGCGTCTCCGCGCGGGCCAGCTCCTCCGCCAGCACCACGCTGTCTTCGATGGCCATCCCGGCGCCCTGGCCGAGGTGAGGAGTGGTCGCGTGCACCGCATCACCGATCAAGACGACGCGGCCGTTGTGCCATGGGCCTTCAAGGAAGATGCGCTCGAGCGGCTTGTACACGACCTCGGCATCGTCGGTGATCTGGGGCACCAGCTCGCGTATGCCCGGGGGCGCGCCGGCCAGCTTGGCCTGCATGGCCGCAGCCAGGCCTTCACGCGGATAACGCGGATTGCCCGGTTCGGGGGTCGTGACGAACATGTACATCACGCTGTCCGACAGGGGGACGAGACCGGTTCCGACGCTGCCCTCGTAAGACCGAAGGCAATCGAGGTCCGCAGGCCTGGCGAAGTTGTATCGCCACACGGACTGGCCGACGAACTGCAGCTCCGGCGCGTCGGGGAACAGCTGGTTGCGGGTAGCCGAATAGACACCGTCGGCGCCGATCACGATGTCGTAGCGCCGCTGCGTCTGATCGCTGAACGTGACCGTCACACCGGCGCCGTCATCGTCGATGGACTCGGCCGTCACGCCCAGCCGGATGGTGGCGCCGGCATCCAGCGCGCTCTTCCCGAGGAATTCGTGCAGCGTGCGCCGGCTCACGCCGACGTTGGCGGGGTACCGCTCGTCGAGCCGTTCAACCGGGACCCGGGCGAGCATCTGCCCGCTCGGCGCGTAGACCTCAATGAAATTGAATCCGAACCCGCTGTGGAGATACCCCTCGACGAGCCCCAGCTGGGCCATCGCGCGCACCACGTTGGCCTGCTGGATGATGCCGACGCCGTAGACCTTCCATTCGGGGTCTTTCTCGATCAGCTCGACCTCGAAGCCCTGCTGCCGCAATGCGACCGCCGAGGTCAGGCCACCGATGCCCGCGCCAACAATGAGGATGCGCAAGCCGTTCACCGAGCAGGTCCGTCGGCATATTCGCGGCGGTCGCGACCAAACATACTCTCTCCCCTGCCCCTTTGTCGCGCTGGGCATGAGTTACGTCCACTCGAAGCAATCTGTAAAAATGATTGTTTGGATTGCTACCTATCAGGTTTGCCAATGGCAGCCTGCCTCACGCAATCCCGCAGCTCTTGGCGCAGCCAGATGAGGCCCGGATCGCCTTCCCGCGCCTCGTGATAGAACAACTGCTGCTGCATCGGCGGGATGGCAAACGGCAACTCGGCCGAGGCGATCTCGAACCGATCTTCGAGAGCCGCGACCAGCCGCTCATGGAGGATGGCGAGCCGCATCGTGCCTTCGAGCAGCCACGGCACAGCGGTGAAGAAGGGAGCGGTGATCTCCACTCGCCGGCGACGGCCGACCATCTCGAGCTGACGATCGGCGAACGAGCTGGTGCGAGCATTGCCAATGGCGACGGCGACGTGGCCCGCCTCGAAGAAATCGTCCTCGCTGATGGACCGGGAAAAGATCGGGTTCTCGGACCAGCCGACGAGGAGCTGCCTTTCAGCATAGAGCGGCTCCGAGGGATGTTCCGACGCAATCACGTAGTCCGGCGTGATCATGAGATCGATCTTGCCTTCTTCCAGCGCGGCAACGGCATCTTCGCTCGGCAAGGCAATATCGATACGGACCCCCGGTGCTTTTGCCGCAAGGCCTGTCACCAGCGGATGCAGGATCGACGCGACGACGTAGTCGGATGCCACGATTCGAAATTGCCGCTGCGACGTCGCCGGATCGAAGCCCGATGGCGTGGCGAGCATCGCGGCAACCGTCCGAAGGCTGTCGCTCACGTGCGGCAGCAGGCTTTCGGCGAACGCCGTGGGATGCATGCGCTTGCCGCGCGAGACCAGGAGGTGATCCTCGAAGAACAGCCGCAGCCGGCTCAACGCAGCGCTCATCGCCGGCTGGCTCATGTGCAGCCGCTCGGCGGCCCGAGAGACGCTTCGGGTCTGCATCAAGGCCTCGAATGCCACGAGGAGATTGAGATCGAGGCCCTTGAACCGCATCGCGATCCATCCATGCCGATTGTGAAACAGGATTGAAACAAACAATTTTTCAAATCCCAAATCGGGCCATACCCTGACTGCAACAATGGGGGCGAACCGTTCGCTCCGTCAGGGAGAGGGCAACATGAAGAAGTTACTGCTTTTGGGCAGCATTCTGGGAGCAGGCTTTCTGCCGGCGGCAGCCATTGCCCAGGACGAAGATGCCGCGACCGTCGAAGCCGCGGGGCAAGAAGCCGCGACCGAGGATCAAGAAGATGGCCTTGCGGTCATCACGGTCACCGCGCAACGCCGCGAGGAGAACTTGCAGAGCGCGGCTCTGGCCATCAGCGCGGTCACCGGCGATCAGCTCGCTGCCGCCGGCGTGACCAAGCCTACGGAACTGACAAATCTGGTCCCGGCGTTGCAGGTCGCCCCTGCAGCGGGTCCGTACAATCTGTTCTACCTGCGCGGCGTCGGCAACTTCAACGGCAACGCGTTCTCCGATTCGGCGGTGGCCTTCAACGCCGACGGCGTCTTCATTGGCCGGCCCTCATCGACGACCGGCTTCTTCTACGACCTTGAGCGCGTGGAAGTCCTCAAGGGGCCGCAAGGGACCCTCTACGGTCGTAATGCGACCGGCGGCGCGATCAACGTCATCAGCGCCAAGCCGGAGCTCGGGCGCTTCGGCGCCGCTTTCTCGGGCGAATACGGCAACCACGATGCCCTTCGGCTCGATGCCTCGGTGAACGTTCCTCTCGGTGACATCGCGGCGGTTCGGGCTGCCGGCATCCGCGTGCGTCATGACGGGTACATGAACGATGGCACCGACGACCAGGACGACTGGGGCGGGCGCCTCTCGCTTCGCGTCGAGCCGACCGATACGCTGACCATCGACGTGGTCGGGGATTACTTCGATCAGGGTGGTAATGGGGTCGGCAGCACGCCGCTTGCGGCCGTCGCTGGAAACCCGCTGCCTACGAACTTCCGGCCGGAAGATCGTATCGGCTTCCTTTCGCCTCAGGGCCAGGCTTTCTATGCGAGCCAGCCGAACACGCTGCTCGGCCGCACCTTTACGCCGATCACGTTGGCGCCGTTCCAAGATAACGAGTTCTGGGGAATCTCGTCGACGATCGATTGGGAAACCTCCGTCGGCACGCTGACGGTCGTGCCCGCGTACCGCGAGTCGAGCATCGACTACCTCAACTTCATGCCCGGTTTTTTCATCCGCCAGCAGGAAGAGACCAACCAGACGAGCGTTGAAGCGCGCTTCCAGACGGATCAGTCGAACCCGCTCCGCCTGCTGGTCGGCGCGTTCTACTACGACGAGCAGACGAACGACCCGCTGGTGGCGTATGAACACCAGTCCAACGTCAACATCCAGACGTTCTCGCTCGACACTGAAAGCCAAGCTCTGTTCGGGCGGCTGACGTATGCCGTGACTCCCGAGTTCAGGCTGACCCTCGGCGGGCGCTACACTTGGGAGCAGAAGGAACTCGAGGGCCTTCTGCAGGCCGCAAGCCGGGTGTGCGTCGTCCCGAGCAGCTACTTCCCTGCCTACGTTCCGGGATGCCCGACCGCGCAGCCGATACCGTACGACTTGACCGTGCCTGCACCGGATTTTGTTCCTTTCCCGGGGGATGGCACGATCACCACGCCGCCGTCGATCATCAACAACCTGGGCGCGAACAGCCGCGATGCCTCGTTCGAGGAGTTCACGTACCGGCTCGCGGCAGACTGGGATGTCGGCGATCAGAACCTGCTTTATGCGAGCTACGAAACCGGCTTCAAGTCCGGTGGGTTCTTCTTCTCCTCCGATGCGGGAATCTATCGCCCCGAGAAGATCAAGGCATTTACCCTCGGCTCGAAGAACCGGTTCTTCGACAATCGGCTGCAGCTAAACGCAGAGGCGTTTTACTGGCGCTATCGCGACCAGCAGATCAGCCACTTGGGCCTCGATTCCGCCGGGATCGCGATTTTCCCGACCGAGAACGTCGGCAAGGCCACGTTCAAGGGGGCCGAAGTCGAAATTCAGTACCTCCTCACCGAGAACACCACGTTGTCGGCAGACGTGCAGTACCTGGACGGGACCTATAACGACTTCGTTTATACGACCCCCAACCTCAACGGCGGCATCGGCAATGGGACAGGGTGCCCCAACGGCGCGGCGCCGGCGGCGGTCTACACGGTCGACTGTTCAGGCTTCCGCCCGCCCAACGCGCCGAAGTGGACCGTTAACCTGGGCGCCCAGCAGGTGGTTCCCCTCGGTAACGGCGGGGATATCGTCCTCGATGCCCGGACGCACTTTCAGACGGACACGCTTACGGGTCTGGAGTTCGTGCCCGTGGAAGTGCAGGACGACTATTGGCTCGCCGATGGAGCGATCACTTACTATGCGCCTGAGCGGCGCTACTTCGTCGGCGCGTTCGTGAATAACGCCTTCAACGAGGGCGTCGTGTCCAGCACGTTCCCGACTCCCTTCAGCCTGTTCTATTCAGCGACCCTTCGGCCGCCGCGCACCTACGGAATCCGGGCCGGCTTGGAGTTCTGAACCTGGGGGCGCGGGCAGCGCGCCATGACCTGGCTGCGGAATTGGTGGTATCAAGCCGGCTGGATCGAGGAGCTTGTAGAAGTGCCCTCGATCCAGCGGCGGATCCTGTCAACGCCGCTGGACCGGTGGACGCAGCCGCGGTCCGCCTGCGCCGGAAACGAGACAAGTTGATCGCGGCCGAAGTCGCCTCTGCCAACGGCAGGGCACGAAACGAGGCTGCTGTGGCCTAGCCCCATAGGCCCGCAAAATCTGACCACCCGGCGGGCGCGGAAGCCGCGTCTCGCATGACCGGAGCTTGCATGATGAAGACCCGCGCCGCGGTCGCGTTCGCGCCCCAGCAGCCGCTCGAGATCGTCGAGCTCGACCTCGATGGGCCCAAGGCCGGCGAGGTGCTGGTCGAGATCATGGCGACCGGCATCTGCCATACCGATGCCTACACGCTCGACGGGCTCGATTCCGAAGGCATCTTCCCGTCGATCCTCGGCCACGAGGGCGCCGGCGTGGTGCGCGAGGTCGGCGCCGGCGTCACCAGCGTCAGGCCGGGCGACCACGTGATCCCGCTGTACACCCCCGAATGCCGCCAGTGTAAGTCGTGCCTGTCGGGCAAGACCAACTTATGCACCGCGATCCGCGCCACCCAGGGCAAGGGGGTGATGCCCGACGGGACCAGCCGCTTCTCGTACAAGGGCGAGACGATCTTCCACTACATGGGCTGCTCGACGTTCGCGAACTTCACCGTGCTGCCCGAGATCGCCGTGGCGAAAATCCGCGCGGACGCGCCGTTCAAGACCAGCTGCTATATCGGCTGCGGGGTCACCACCGGGGTCGGCGCGGTGGTCAAGACCGCGCAGGTCGAGCCCGGCGCCAACGTCGTCGTGTTCGGCCTCGGCGGCATCGGCCTCAACGTGATCCAGGGCGCCAAGCTGGTCGGCGCCGACAGGATCGTCGGTGTCGACATCAATCCCGCGCGCGAGGACTGGGGCCGCCGGTTCGGCATGACCCACTTCCTCAACACCCAGGGCATGAGCCGCGAGGAGATCGTGGCGAAGATCGTCGAGCTGACCGACGGCGGCGCCGACTACACGTTCGACGCGACCGGCAACACCGAGGTCATGCGCACCGCGCTCGAGGCCTGCCACCGCGGCTGGGGGACCAGCATCATCATCGGGGTTGCGGAAGCCGGCAAGGAGATCGCCACCCGCCCGTTCCAGCTCGTCACCGGGCGCAACTGGCGCGGCACCGCGTTCGGCGGCGCCAAGGGCCGCACCGACGTGCCGAGGATCGTCGACTGGTACATGGACGGCAAGATCCAGATCGACCCGATGATCACCCACGTGCTCAGCCTCGAGGAGATCAACAAGGGCTTCGAGCTGATGCACGCCGGCGAGAGCATCCGCAGCGTGGTGGTCTATTGAACCTATGATTTCGTCATTGCGAGCGCAGCGAAGCAATCCAGGACGCCTCGGTGACGCCCTGGATTGCTTCGTCGCTTCGCTCCTCGCAATGACGAAGAGAACCGACTCGGAAAGGAATTCCCCCATGTTCACCCACGCCTTCCTCGGCTCGAACGACATCGAGAAGAGCCGCAAGTTCTACGATTCCATCATGGGCGTGCTCGGCTACCACAACGTCGCCCCGCCCGAGGCCGGGCGGCTGATCTACGCCGGCCCGAGCGGCACCTTCATCGTCGCCCCGCCCTATAACGGCGAGCCGGCGAGCGTCTCGAACGGCCACACGCTCGGCTTCGCCGCGCCCGACGACGAGACCGTCGCCAGGTGGCACGAGGCCGGCCTCGCCGCCGGCGGCACCGACGAAGGCGCCCCCGGCCCGCGTTCGGCGGCGCCGAACAACTCGCACGGCGCCTACTTGCGCGACCCGGACGGCAACAAGATCTGTGCCTTCCACATGCGCCACTGAGGCGGCGGCGATGTCGATGTACAGCCACGTGATGATCGGGACCGACGATCCCGAGCAGGCGCGCGCGTTCTACGACGCGACATTCGCCGCGCTCGGCATTCCGGGCCGGCACACCCCGCGCGGCGCGTTCTACGGCTCGCCCGAGACCGGCTTCTTCGGAGTCGCCATCCCGCGCGACGAGCAGGCCGCGACCCACGCCAACGGCGGCACGATCGGCTTGAAGGCCGGCACGCCCGCGCAAGTCGATGCCTGGCACCAGGCCGCGCTCGCCAACGGCGGCACGTGCGAAGGCCCGCCCGGGCCGCGCGAATACGGGGCGCCGATGTACGGCGCCTACGTGCGCGATCCGGTCGGCAACAAGCTGTGCGCGTTCGCCCTGCTGGCGGAGGACGCGGCGGCGTCGTGAGCCTCGAGACCCTCAGCGAGTCGAAGAGCTTCGGCGGTATCCAGGGCGTTTACCGGCACGAGAGCACGAGCACCGGCACGCCGATGACGTTCGCGGTGTTCGTGCCCGCGCACGCGCCCGGCGCTAAGCTGCCCGTGCTGTGGTGGCTCTCGGGCCTCACCTGCACGCACGCCAATGTGATGGAGAAGGGCGAGTATCGCCAGGCGTGCGCGGAGCACGGCATCGTGCTCGTCGCGCCCGACACCTCGCCCCGCGGCGACGACGTGCCGGACGACGAAGCCTACGACTTCGGCAAAGGGGCCGGGTTCTACGTCGATGCGACGCAGGAGCCGTGGGCGAAGCACTACGCGATGCGCCGCTACGTCGAGCACGAGCTGCCGCCGATCGTCGCTGAGAGCTTCCCGGTCGCGATGGACCGCCAGGGCATCTTCGGCCACTCGATGGGCGGCCACGGCGCGCTCACCGTCAGCTTGCGCAACCCCGGCCGGTTCCGTTCGACCAGCGCGTTCGCGCCGATCGTCAGCCCGCGCCATTGCCCATGGGGCGAGAAGGCCCTGGCCGGCTATTTGGGGGATGACCGCGCGGCGTGGCGGGCCTACGACGCCTGCGCGCTGATCGAGGACGGCGCCCGCCTGCCCGAGCTGCTCGTCGACCAGGGCACCGCGGACAACTTCCTCGATACGCAGCTGAAGACGCATTTGCTGGACGAGGCCTGCCGCAATGTGGATATGCGCGCCACGATCAGGCTCCAGGAAGGGTACGATCACTCGTACTTCTTCATCTCGACCTTCATGGCCGAGCACATCGCCTGGCACGCGGAGAGGTTGAAGGCTTGAGCACCAGGGAACAGCGGATCGGCGAGATCGTCGCCGCGCACGCCGGCCGCGAAGGGCCGCTGATGCCGATCCTGCACGACGTGCAGGCGGCGTTCGGGTGCGTCGATGCCGAAAGCGAGAAGCTGATCGCGCAAGGCCTCAACCTCAGCCGGGCCGACGTCCACGGCGTGGTCAGCTTCTACCACGACTTCCACGACCACGCCGACCCGCGCCCGGTGGTGCAGATCTGCCGCGCCGAGGCGTGCCAGGCGCGCGGGGTCGAGGCGCTCGTGCCCGGCGCCGAAAAGGTTGCCGGCGACCGCGTCCGGCTCGAGACCGTCTACTGCCTCGGGCTGTGCAGCGCCGGACCGAGCGCGCGGGTCGGCGACCGGCTCCACGCCCGGCTCGACGCCGCCGGCTTGGCCCGCGTGATCGAGGCCGCCCGATGATCGTGCGCCTCTCCGACGACGCGCTCGCCCGCGCCCTCGGCGCCGACGCGCTGGCCGAGGCGTTCGCCGGCAAGGGCCACGAAGTCCACCGGGTGTCGAGCTGGGGCATGCACTGGCTCGAGCCGCTCGTGGACATCGACGGCCACGGCTTCGGACCCGCCACCCTCGACGATGTCGGCGCGATCCTCGACGGCTCGTCCGACAAGGCCATCGGCCCGATCGCCAAGCACCCGTTCATCGCCCGCCAGCAGCGGCTGACGTTCGCCCGCGCCGGCAAGACGCGCCCGACCAGCCTCGAGGACTACGAGGCGACCGGCGGCTGGGCCGGCTTGCGGCGCGCCCGCCAGATCGGGCCGGCGGCGATCGTCGAGGAGGTCACCGCCTCGGGCCTGCGCGGCCGCGGCGGCGCCGGGTTCCCGGCGGGCATCAAGTGGAAGACCGTCGCCAGCACGCCCGCCGCGCAGAAGTACATCGTCTGCAACGCCGACGAGGGCGACAGCGGCACCTTCGCCGACCGCATGGTCATGGAAGGCGATCCCTACGCGCTGATCGAGGGCATGGCGATCGCTGGCGAGGCGGTCGGCGCCGACCAGGGCTACATCTACGTCCGCAGCGAGTACCCGGACTCGATCCGCAAGCTGAACGAAGCGCTGGCGCTGTGCGCGGCGCTGATCCACCCGTTCCGCTGCGAGGTCCGCGTCGGCGCCGGCGCCTACGTCTGCGGCGAGGAGACCTCGCTGCTCAACTCGCTCGAGGGCAAGCGCGGCGAGGTCCGCGCCAAGCCGCCGCTGCCGGCGATCGAGGGCCTGTTCGGCAAGCCGACGGTGGTCAACAACGTGCTCACGCTCGCCGCGGTGCCGCACATCCTCGCCGAGGGCGGCAGCGCGCAATACGGCGCGCTCGGCATCGAGCGCTCGAAAGGGACGATGCCGATCCAGCTCGCCGGCAACATCCGGCACGGCGGGCTGTTCGAGACCGCCTTCGGGGTCACGCTCAAGGAGCTGATCTACGACATCGGCGGCGGCACCGAGTCCGGCCGCCCGGTCAAGGCGGTCCAAGTCGGCGGGCCGCTCGGGGCCTATCTCCACCCCGACCAGTTCGACATCAAGTTCGACTACGAGGCCTACACCGCCGCCGATGCCCTCATCGGCCACGGCGGCATCACCGTGTTCGACGACACCGCCGACATGGGCGCGATGGCGCGCTTCGCGATGCAGTTCTGCGCCGCCGAGAGCTGCGGCAAGTGCACCCCGTGCCGCATCGGCGCGGTGCGCGGGGTCGAGCTGATCGACCGCATCCGCGCCGGCGGCCGCCCGGCCGACGGCGTCGAGCTCCAGCCGGTGATGCACAACGCGCCCAAGACCGGCCGCCTGCCCGAGCAGGAGATCGGCCTGCTGACCGACTTGTGCGAGACGATGAAGTTCGGCTCGCTGTGCGCGCTCGGCGGGTTCACCCCCTACCCGGTGATGAGCGCGCTCAAGAACTGGCCCGAGGACTTCATGCCCGGCCGGGAGGGCGCGGTGCAGAAGGTCCTCGACCGGAACGAGGCGTGATGGAACTAGCGCATTTCCTCCCCTCCCCTTCAGGGGAGGGGCCGGGGGTGGAGCATGTCGCCGGGTTGGGGACAGCCCCCACCCCAACCCCTCCCCTGAAGGGGAGGGGCTCGGCATGATCCTCGGCGTCGTCCTCGCCGGCGGGCGGTCGACCCGCTTCGGCAGCGACAAGGCGCTCGCCGAGCTCGGCGGCCGCACGCTGCTGGCGCGCGCGTTCGATACCCTGACCGGGTTCTGCGAGCTGGTCGTGGTCGCCGGGCGCGAGCGCGGCCCGGGACATTGCATCCCCGACTGGCCGCAGCCCGACATGGGCCCGCTCGCCGGGATAGCCGCCGGCCTGCGCCTGGCGCGCGACGAGGGCTACGCCAGCGTGCTCACCTGCGGGGTGGATTCGGTCGCCCTGCCCGACGACCTGCTCGAGCTGCTGTCGCCGGGGCCGGCCTACCTCGCCAGCCAGCCGGTCGTCGGCCACTGGCCGACGGGAACCGTCGACGCGCTCGAAGCGCTCCTCCTGGCGGAGGGAAAGCATTCGATGCTTGCGTTCGCCGGGGCGATCGGCGCAACGGCGGTGAAAATCGGGGCTGACCCTGCTAACATCAATACACCGGCGGACCTGACCGCCGCGGAGAAGAACGATGGGATTTGAACGCCAGGCCGACTTCGGCACCCCCGAGGTCTCGTCCGACCAGATGGTCACGCTGACCATCGACGGGCGCGCGGTCACCGTTCCCGCCGGGACCAGCGTGATGCGCGCGGCGGCCGAGATCGGCGGCCAGATCCCCAAGTTGTGCGCGACCGACAACATGCAGGCGTTCGGCTCATGCCGGCTGTGCCTGGTCGAGATCGACGGCGCCAAGGGCACCCCCGCCAGCTGCACCACCCCGGTCATGCCCGGCATGAACGTCCACACCCAGACCCCGCGGCTCGAGAAGCTGCGGCGCGGGGTGATGGAGCTGTACATCTCCGACCACCCGCTCGACTGCCTGACGTGCAGCGCCAACAACGACTGCGAGCTGCAGGAGCAGGCCGCCGCGGTCGGCCTGCGCGACGTGCGCTACGGCTACGAGGGCGACAACCACCTCGGCCTGACGACCGACCACTCGAACCCCTATTTCGACTTCGATCCGTCGAAGTGCATCGTCTGCAGCCGCTGCGTGCGCGCCTGCGACGAGGTCCAGGGCACGTTCGCGCTGACCATCGACGGGCGCGGCTTCGCCTCGATGGTCTCGGCCGGGCAGGACCACGACAACTTCCTCAGCTCCGAATGCGTCAGCTGCGGCGCGTGCGTCCAGGCCTGCCCGACCGCGACGCTGCAGGAGAAGAGCGTCAAGGCGATCGGCCTGCCCGAGCGGGCGGTGGTCACCACCTGCGCCTATTGCGGCGTCGGCTGCACTTTCCGCGCCGAGATGCGCGGCGAGCAGCTCGTCCGCATGGTGCCGTGGAAGGACGGCAAGGCCAACCGCGGCCACTCCTGCGTCAAGGGCCGCTTCGCCTACGGCTACGCCAACCACCGCGACCGCATCCTCAACCCGATGATCCGCGAGTCGATCGACCAGCCGTGGCGCGAGGTCAGCTGGGACGAGGCGCTCCAGTTCTCGGCCGACCGGATCAACGCGATCAAGGCCGCGCACGGACCGCAAGCCCTCGGCGGCATCACCTCGAGCCGCTGCACCAACGAGGAGACCTTCCTCGTCCAGAAGCTGGTCCGCGCCACGTTCGGCACCAACAACGTCGATACCTGCGCCCGCGTGTGCCATTCGCCGACCGGCTACGGGCTCAAGACCACCTTCGGCACCAGCGCGGGCACGCAGGACTTCGACAGCGTGATGGACGCCGACGTGATGCTGGTGATCGGCGCCAACCCGACCGACGCGCACCCGGTGTTCGCCAGCCGCATGAAGCGCCGGTTGCGCCAGGGCGCCAAGCTGATCGTCATCGACCCGCGCCGCATCGACCTGGTGCGCACGCCGCACATCGAGGCCGAATACCACTTGCCGCTGCAGCCGGGCACCAACGTCGCGGTGCTCACCAGCCTCGCCCACGTCATCGTCACCGAAGGCCTCGCCAACGAGGCGTTCATCCGCGAGCGCTGCGACTGGGACGAGTACCAGGACTGGGCGCGCTTCGTTGCCGAGGAGCGGCACAGCCCCGAGTTCCTCGAGGCGGTCACCCGGGTTCCGGCGCAGACGGTGCGCGCGGCCGCCCGGCTCTACGCCACCGGCGGCAACGGCGCGATCTACTACGGGCTCGGGGTGACCGAGCACTCGCAAGGCTCGTCGGCGGTCATCGCCATCGCCAACCTGGCGATGTGCACCGGCAACATCGGCCGCCCCGGCGTCGGGGTGAACCCGCTGCGCGGGCAGAACAACGTCCAGGGCTCGTGCGACATGGGCAGCTTCCCGCACGAGCTGTCGGGTTACCGCCACATCTCCGACGGCGAGACCCGCGCGCTGTTCGAGCAGGACTGGGGCGTCACGCTCGACGATCAGCCGGGCCTGCGCATCCCGAACATGTTCGACGCCGCGATCGACGGCACGTTCAAGGCGCTTTACGTCCAGGGCGAGGACATCCTCCAGTCCGATCCCAACACCCGGCACGTCTCCGCCGGGCTGTCGGCGATGGAGCTGGTCATCGTCCACGACCTGTTCCTCAACGAGACCGCCAACTACGCGCACGTGTTCCTGCCCGGCAGCACGTTCCTCGAGAAGGACGGCACCTTCACCAACGCCGAGCGGCGCATCCAGCCGGTGCGCCAGGTGATGGAGCCGGCCAACGGCTACGCCGACTGGGAAGTGACCCAGCTGCTCGCCAACGCGCTCGGCGCCGGGTGGGCCTATACCCATCCGAGCCAGATCATCGACGAGATCGCCCGCCTGACGCCGAGCTTCGCCGGCCTCAGCTGGGAGCGCCTGCTCGCGACCGGCTCGGTCCAGTGGCCGGTCAACGAGGCGCATCCCGAGGGGTCGCCGGTGATGCACGTCGAGGGTTTCGTCCGCGGCAAGGGCAAGTTCGTCGTCACCGAGTACATCCCGACCGACGAGAAGGCCGGCCCGCGCTATCCGCTGCTGCTGACCACCGGGCGCATCCTCAGCCAGTACAACGTCGGCGCGCAAACCCGCCGCACGCACAACGTCATGTGGCACGAGGAAGACCTGCTCGAGATGCACCCGGCCGACGCCGAGAACCGCGGTCTCAAGAGCGGCGATTTCGCGCGGCTCACCAGCCGCACCGGCGAGACGACGTTGCGCGTGCTGGTCACCGACCGCGTCGCCCCGGGGGTGGTCTACACCACCTTCCACCACCCGGCGACGCAGGCCAACGTGGTCACCACCGACTTCTCCGATTGGGCGACCAACTGCCCGGAGTACAAGGTCACCGCGGTGCAGGTCATGCCGTCGAACGGCCCGAGCGAATGGCAGGCGGACTACACCGAGCTCACCGAGCGCTCGCGCCGGATCGCCACCGACGCCGCCGGGGCGATGGAGCCCGCCGAATGAGCTTCGACACCCTCGCGACCCTGCGGCGGATGGCCAACGACATCGCCCGCAACCTCGAAGCCATGGGCCACGACAAGGCGGTGCTGGCGGTGGCGGACCACATCGACAAGTTCTGGGACCCGCGGATGAAGCGCGCGATCTTCGCCGACGACGAGCGCTTCGGGGTGCTGACCCCGATCGCCGCCGAGGCGATCGACCACCTCGCCGGCGGCGCGCACCCCGAATCGCAGACCCGCGCCACCGAGTTCAACACCGCTGACGAGATCGGCCATTCCGACGCGGGGTAGCGTCCTTCGAGACGCGGCTTCGTGACGACGGCTCGCGCCGCCTCCTCAGCCGCTCCTCAGGATGAGCGGGCCAAGAGACATAGTCGCTCATGGTGAGGAGGGACTGGAGATTGGCGAAGGTCCGGCTCGAACCACCCAGGCTGGGCGCTTGTTGTCTATTGTCTTCTTCCCGCTCATCCTGAGGAGCCGCTGAGCCTGTCGAAGCGGCGTCGCGAAGGACCAAGGGCACCATGCAGGACTTCTGGACCTATATGCTCCGGTGCGCCGACGGCAGCTACTACGCCGGCCATACCGACGACCTCGACATGCGGATGGGCCAGCACCGGGACGGATCGCTTGGCGGCTATACCTCTAGGCGGCGTCCGGTCGAACTCGTCTGGTCGGAGCGCTTTGCCGATCGCGACTCCGCCTTTGCCGCCGAGCGCCAGATCAAAGGCTGGTCGCGCGCCAAGAAGGAGGCGCTTATTCGAGGTGATTGGGAAAGCTTGTCGCAGCACGCACGGCGTGTGCGCCCGTTTCCCAAGACCGCTCGTGGTGAGGAGGGACTGAGTAGCTCGCGCAGCGAGCGTAGCGAAGGCCCGTCTCGAACCACCGAAATCCGCCGCGACGGCACCCGCCGCCCCATTTCCCGCGAATGGGTGCCCGAAGCGCCCGTGGCGCTCGAGTTCAATGGCCTGGCCTACGCGGTGATGATGGCGACGCCCGCCGACCTTGCGGACTTCGCGCTCGGCTTCGCGCTCACCGAAGGGCTGGCCAAGTCGCCCGCCGACGTCGCCGACCTCGCCGTCGCCGAAGTGGCGCAGGGCTGGATCGTCCGCGCCAGCCTGACGGGCCTCGGCATCGCGCAGCTGACCGAGCGGGTGCGCGCGCGCGTCGCCGAAAGCTCGTGCGGGTTGTGCGGGATCGAGAACCTCGACGCGGTGGCGAGGCCGCTGCCCCCCGTCGCACCGCACGGCCCGCTCGACGAAGCCGCCATCTTCAGCGCCCTCGCCGGCTTGCGCGCGCACCAGCCGCTGACCCGCACGACCGGCGCCGCGCACGCCGCCGCGTTCTGCAGCGAGCATGGCGAGATCCGCCACGTGCGCGAGGACGTCGGCCGCCACAACGCGATGGACAAGCTCGTCGGCGCGCTCGCCGCCGCCGGCCCGGAGCCGGGAATCGATATTGCCCGGGGCTTCGTCCTCTCGACCGCGCGCTGCTCCTACGAGATCGTCGAGAAAGCCGTCCGCGCCGGCGCCACGCGGCTCGTCACCGTGTCGCTGCCGACCAGCATGGCGGTCGCACGCGCCGAGCAGGCCGGCCTCAGCCTGTGGTGCCTCGCCCGCGACGACAGCGTGCTGCGGGTGAACGACGCGACGGGCTGAGAAAAAAACCGCTGTCCTACACGCCCGCTTTCGGGGCAGGCTCGCGCGCGGCTCTTTGACATCGTCGCCGCTCCCGTTGTGCCGCGATGCCCGCGCGCGCCATCGGCTTGGTCAGTGTCGCCCGTGACGGACCGCGATAAGTCTATGGGATAAAACGCATTTTTCGCAAATCGGGCGGGCGACACACCGTCGCCTTCGTCGCTTTCGTCAACCGGTTTTGGACCGGGGCGCTTATCGGCTCAGCAGGTACACCGCGTACTCCGCGCGCCAGTTCGCGCCGAGCGGGCCCAGCTGCGTGTCGCCGCTGAAGAACCAGCTGCGCTCGACCCGCACGCCCTTGTCGGCGAGCAGCTGGCGGAAGTCGGTCACCGTCACGTGGTGGATGTTCTGCGTCTCGTACCAGCTCACCGGCAAGTGCCGCGTCACCGGCATCCGCCCGTGCCACAGCAGCGAGGCGCGCATCCGCCAGTGGGCGAAGTTGGGAAAGCTGACGAACGCCTTGCGGCCGATCCGCAGCAGCTCGGCGAGCATCAGGTCGGGCCGCTCGGCCGTCTGCAGCGTCTGGCTCAGCACGGCGTAGTCGAACGCGTCGTCGGGGTAGTCGGCGAGGTCGCGGTCGGCGTCGCCCTGCACCGCCGAGAGCCCGCGGGCGACGCACTTCTCGACCGCCTCGGGATCGATCTCCATCCCCCGCGCGTCGACCTGCTTCTCGTCGCGCAGCACCGCCATCAGCGCGCCGTCGCCGCAGCCGACGTCGAGCACCCGGCTGCCGGGCGCGACGTGCTCGGCGATCACCGCCAGGTCGGGGCGCAGCCGGCTCATCCGTTGAGGAAGCCCGCCACCACCCGGTCGAGCGCCGGCACCTCGAGCAGGAAGCTGTCGTGGCCGTGCGGGGCCTTGAGCTCGACGAAGCTGACCGGCGCCGCGGCGGCGTTGAGCGCATGGACCACCGCGCGCGATTCCGCCGTCGGATAGAGCCAGTCGGTGTCGAAGCTGACCACGCAGAACCGCGCCGGCGTGCCGGCGAAGGCGTCGGCCAGCCGCCCGCCGTGCTCCTCGGCGAGGTCGAAGTAGTCCATCGCCCGGGTGATGTAGAGGTACGAGTTGGCGTCGAATCGCTCGGTGAAGCTGATCCCCTGGTGGCGCAGGTAGCTCTCGACCTGGAAGTCGGCGTCGAACCCGAAGCTGCGCGCCTGGCGGTCCTGCAGGCGGCGGCCGAACTTGTCGGTCAGCCCGGCTTCGGAGAGGTAGGTGATGTGCGCCGCCATGCGGGCGACCGCGAGGCCCTTGTCGGGCGTCCGGCCGGTGCCGTAGTAGGCCCCGCCCTGCCACGCCGGGTCGGCCATGATCGCCTGCCGGCCGACCTCGTGGAAGGCGATGTTCTGCGCCGAGTGCCGCGCGCTGGCGGCGATCGCCAGCACCCGCGCGGCGCGCTCGGGGAAGTTGGCGGCGAGGCTCAGCGCCTGCATCCCGCCCATCGAGCCGCCGACCACCGCGTGCAGCCGCCCGATGCCGAGCGCGTCGAGCAGCGCCACCTGGGCGCGGACCATGTCGCGGATGGTGATGACCGGGAAGCGCATCCCGTACGGCGTGCCGTCCGCCGCTTCGCTCGCCGGGCCGGTCGAGCCCATGCAGCTGCCGATGACGTTGGCGCAGATGACGTGGAAGCGGTGCGTGTCGATCGGCTTGCCGGGGCCGACCATGCGGTCCCACCAGCCCGGCTTGCCGGTGATCGGATGCGGGCTGGCGAGGTGCTGGTCGCCGGTCAGCGCGTGATGGACGAGGATCGCGTTGGTCTTGTCCGCCGCCAGCTCGCCGTAGGTCTCGTAGGCGATCGTCACGCGGTCGAGCGCCTGCCCGCTGTCGAGCGCGAGCGGGTGGGCGAGCCGCAAGTTGCTGCTGGTCGAGGCGAGCGCGGTGGCCATGGCCTGCGGGCTTGTGACAGAGCCAAGCGGGCTGTCAATTGCCGCCGCCCGGCGCTATGCGCGCGCCGGTGAACGCGAGGGCTCCCGAGATGAAACCGTGGATCGCGGCGATCCACGCCTACGTCCCCGGCCGGAGCCAGGGCGCCGACGGGCGCGAGCTGGTCAAGCTCTCGGCCAACGAGAACCCGCTCGGCACCAGCCCCCGGGCGCTCGAGGCGCGCGCTGCGGCGGCCGGTCCCGCGGAGTATCCCGATCCGGCGTCGACCGAACTGCGCGCGGCGCTCGGCGAGCGGCACGGCATCGACCCGGCGCGGATCGCCTGCGGCACCGGCTCCGACGAGCTGCTCAACCTCGCCGCGCAGGCGTTCGCCGGGCCGGGCGACGAGGTGATCTACGTCCGCTACGGCTTCGCGGTCTACGACATCGCCGCGCGCCGCTGCGGGGCGACGGTGGTGGTCGCGCCCGATCGCGACTTCGGCGCCGACGTCGACGCCCTGCTCGGCTGCGTCACCGGGCGGACCCGGGTGGTGTTCCTCGCCAACCCGAACAACCCCACCGGCGTGTACCTGCCGCGCGACGAGCTCGCCCGGCTCCATGCCGGCCTGCCGGCGAGCGTTCTGCTGGTCGTCGACCAGGCTTATGCCGACTATCTCGCGCCGGGCGTCGACGACGGCGGCCTGGCGCTCGCCGCGGCGCACGGCAACGTGCTGGTCACGCGCACGTTCTCGAAGATCTACGGCCTTGCCGGCGAGCGCGTCGGGTGGGCGACCGGCGCGCCCGCGCTGATCGAGGCGCTCAACCGCATTCGCGGGCCGTTCAACGTCACCGTCAGCGGCCAGCGGGCCGCCGTCGCGGCGCTCGCCGACCAGGCCTTCGTCGACGCCTCGCGCGAGCACAACCGCGCCGAGCGCGCCCGCTTCGTCGAGGTCGTCGAGGGGCTCGGCAACCACGGGCTGCGCGCGGTGCCGAGCGAAGCCAACTTCGTGCTCGTGCTGTTCGAAGGCGCGCTGACCGCCGAGGCGGCGCTCGCCGGGCTGGCGCAGCGCGGCTACGCCGTCCGCCACCTGCCTGGCCAGGGCCTGCCGCAAGGCCTCCGCATCACCATCGGCCGGCGCGAGGACATGGATGCCGTTTCCGCCGCGCTGCGCGAGATGGCCGAGGCCGCGCGGTGACCGGCGGCGAGGGCTTCGCGCGGGTCGCGATCGTCGGCCTCGGGCTGATCGGCGGCTCGATCGGCCTGGCGGTGCGCGAGCACCTGCCGGATGTCGCCACGCGCGGCTACGACCGCGACCCCGCCACCCGCCGCCGGGCCCGCGAGCGGCGGCTGGCCGACGAGATCTGCGACACCCCCGAAGCGGCGGTGGCCGACGCCGACCTGGTCGTCCTGTGCGTCCCGGTCGGGGCGATGGCCGAGGCGGCACGGGCGATCGCCCCCGCGCTCAAGCCGGGCGCGGTCGTCAGCGACGTCGGCTCGTCGAAAGAGGGCGTCGGGCAGACGCTGGCCGAAGCGCTGCCGGGCCGCTGCGTGATCCCGGCGCACCCGGTCGCCGGCACCGAGCACAGCGGGCCTGATGCCGGCTTCGCCACGCTGTTCCACCACCGCTGGTGCATCGTCACCCCGCCGGAGGGCGCCGACCCGGCCACGGTCGCCGCGGTGGTCGGCTTCTGGCGCTCGCTCGGCGCGATGGTCGACACGATGGACGCGGCGCACCACGACCTCGTGCTCGCCGTCACCAGCCACATCCCCCACCTGATCGCCTACACCATCGTCGGCACCGCCTCCGACCTCGAGGACGTGACCCGCGGCGAGGTGATCAAGTACTCGGCCGGCGGGTTCCGCGACTTCACCCGCATCGCCGCCAGCGACCCGACGATGTGGCGCGACGTGTTCCTCCACAACCGCGGCGCGGTGCTCGAGATGCTCGACCGCTTCCTGACCGACTTCGCGATGATGCGCGAGGCGATCCGCGCCGGCGACGGCGAGACGCTGTTCGAGCTGTTCAGCCGCACGCGCGAGATCCGCCGCTCGATCGTCGCCATCGGCCAGGACGACGCGCGGCCCGACTTCGGCCGCGAGGATCACCGCTAGGCGTTGAGCGCGTTGATCGCGGCGTGGACGCGGGCCTCGATCTCGTCGCGCGGCAGGCCGGGCTCGATCGCCTCGCCGAACAGCATCGTGATCGTGCCGGGGCGCTTCCACCAGCGGTGGTAGAGCGGCCCGCTGTCGACCGCGACCGGCACCACCGGCACGCCGAGCAGCTTGTAGAGCCCGGCGAACCCCGCCTGCAGCGGCGGGCGGGTGCCGTGCGGCACGCGGGTGCCTTCGGGGAAGATCGCCAGCGGCCGCCCGCTGCCGACGAACCCGCGCGCCTCGGCGAGCATCGCCCGCAGCGCCTTTGCCCCCTGGTCGCGGTGGACGGTGACCGAGCCGTAGGCCTTGGCGGCGCGCCCCCAGCCGGGAATGCGGTACAGCTCTTCCTTGCCGAACGGCACCGGGTGGTCGAGCACGTTGGGCAGGTCGATCGCCTCGAAGAAGCTCTCGTGCTTGAAAGCGTAGAGCGTCGGCCCGGCCGGCTTGACGCCGACCTCTTGCACCCGGATTCCGAGCAGCACCCGCATGCACGCCCGGTGGAAGCGCGACCAGGCATCGGGAAAGCGCCGCAGGCGCGACGGGGCCAGCACCATCATCACGACCGATCCGGTGACGTAATAGACGCTCGCGAGGTAGAACACCGCGTAGAACGCGAGGCTGCGCAAGACCCGCATGCCGCTCAGCCGGGCCACAGGTCGCCGAGCAACTGGACCAGCCAGGTCGCCAGCAGCTTGTGGTACTCGAGGAACAGGATCCACAGCGACGGCTCCGAGCGGACCGCGTCGCGCATGACCGAGATCCCGTCGGGCAGCTTCTCGTCGAGCTCGAGCGCCGCCCGGCGCATGTGCCAGTCGGCGGTCACCAGGCGGATCGAGCGGACCTCGTTGGCGGCGACCCAGGTGGCCGTCTCGCGCGCATTGCCGCGCGTGTCGAGCGCGGCGAACCCCAGGGTCACGCAGCATTCCATCAGCCGCGGCGGGACGCGGTACTCGGCGGCGAACTCGTTTGGCCTGACGTCCTCGTACACCCCCGTCACCAGCATCCGCCGCGCGGCCCCTTCGTTGAGCAGCGCCAGCCCGCGCGGGATGCGCCCGCCGCTGCCGGTCGGCACGACGATCGCGTCGGTCCGCTCGCCGCCGGCCGGCTGCGGCAGCGAGACGGCGAACCACAGGAAGCCGAACGCCCACAGGACCACCAGCAGCGCGAGCAGCCGGCGGATCACAGGATGCGCCTCAGCGCGGCGATCACGGTGACCCGCGCGGTGGCCATCGCCAGCACGATGCCGGCCAGCGGGATCGCGGCGAGCACCGCCCAGTCGAACGGCCCGAGCCCGCCGCCGGCGACCATGCCCGAGCCGAGCCGGGCGAATTGCCGCCCGAGCAGCCAGATCGCGCCGAGCCCGAGCGCCAGCCCGACGACCCCGCCGAGCAGAGCGTCGAGGCCGATCGAGCGCTGGAAGATGCGCGCGATCTGCCCGTCGGTCCCGCCGAGCAGGTGAATGATCTCGATCGTCTCGCGGTTCGATCCGAGCGCGCTCCGCGCTGCCAGCCACACCGCGGCCGCGCTGGTCGCCGCGAGCAGCCCGATCAGCCCGAGCGCCAGCCATTGCAGCGAGGCGACGGCCTCGAACACCGGCGACAGCCAGCCGGCCTGCGCGTCGAGCCGGGCCGACGGCACCGAAGCGGACAGCGACGCGCGCAGCTCCTCCAGCCGCCGGGCGGTGACCGGCCCGGCGAGCCGCACGTCGATCAGCGCCGGGACCGGGATCGCGTCCTCCTCGGCCAGCGGCTGCGCGCCGAGCCACGGCTCGAGCAGCGCGTCGAGCTCAGCGTCGGGGACGCGGCGCACCGCGAGCACGTCCTCGCGATTGCTCAGCAGCGCCACCGCGACCTCCGCCTGCCGCGCGCGCTCGGCCGGGGCGCCCTCGAGAATCTGCACGGTGAGCCCGCCGGCGATCTCGGCGCGGGCGTTGTCGCCGAGATTGCGCAGCGCCAGCCCGGCGCCGGCGGCGATCACGGTCAGCGCCATCATGATCGCGATGACCCACGGCATCGGCCCGGTCAACCGGGTCTGCGGCACCAGCCGGTCGCCGCCGCCGAAGCGCGGCGCGTTGCGGCGAATGGGGCCGCTGTGACCTGACAGCGCGGCCGTCATCGCGCGACGGCCTCGCGCCGCGGCGGATAGCGTAGCGCGCCGGTCGGATCGCTCAGCCGCCCGCGGTCGAGCCGCATGATCAGCGAGTCCGGCACTTTCTTCAGCAAGTGGACGTCGTGGGTGGCGACGACGACCGTGGTGCCGAGCCGGTTGAGCGCCTCGAACAGGCGCAGCAGCTTCAGGGCCATGTCGGGATCGACGTTGCCGGTCGGCTCGTCGGCGACGAGGATCTCGGGGCGCGAGATGACCGCCCGGGCGATGGCCACGCGCTGCTGCTCGCCGCCCGACAGCGTCGCCGGCCGGGCCTCGGAGCGCTGGTCGAGCCCGACCCAGTCGAGCATGTCGGCGACCGGCTTCCTGATCTCGCTTTCCGGCACTCCCGAAACCCGCAGCGGCAGGGCCACGTTGTCGAACGCCGACAAGTGCGGCACGAGACGGAAATCCTGGAACACCACCCCGATCCGGCGGCGGAACGCCGGCAGCCGTCCGCGCGGCACGGTGATGACGTCGGTGCCGAACATGCGGATGATCCCGCGCGAGGGCCGCTGCGCCAGGTACAGCATCCGCAGCAGCGAGGTCTTGCCCGCGCCGCTCGCGCCGGTGAGGAAATAGAAGCTGCCCGGATAAAGCGTGAACGACACGTCGCTCAGCACTTCGCGCTCGGTGCCGTAGCGCAAGCCGACGTTGTCGAACTGGACTATGCTCCCCTCCCCGCCGCTCACGGTCGGCCCCGGGATCGAGGGGGAGGCGGCGGCGGGCGGCGGAAAGCGGGCATCTGCGCCGCGTATAGCCGCTGTTCGATGTGGAAAAAAGCCACGCCCGGCCGTGGCAGCGCTCCCCCGCGCCTTGTTGCCCTTGGCCGCCGGGCCTAGGATTCGACGGCATGATCATCGCCTGCCCCGCCTGCACGACGCGCTACGTCGTGCCCGACAGTGCGGTCGGTCCCGAGGGGCGGACGGTGCGTTGCGCGAAATGCCGGCACAGCTGGTTCCAGGAGCCGCTCGCGCTGGAGCCGGGCGGCGCGGTCCCTGCGCCTCGGCCGGCGCCCGCGCCGCGGCCGGCCCCGGAACCCACGCCGGAGCCCGCCGCGGCACGGCCGCGCTTCGTGGTTCCGCCTCCGCCGCCCGCGCCGGCGCGCGAGGCGGCCGCCGAGCTGCCGCCGGCGCTGGCCCCGGAGAGCATGCCGCCGCCGGTGTTCGAGGGGCCACCGGTCGGCTACGGCGCCGCGGACGATAGTGGCGGATCGCAGTTCGACGCGGCACCGCCGTTCCGCCGGCGGCGCAACCCGCTGCGGCTGTGGACCTGGGCCGCGGCGATATTCGCCTTCCTCGCCGCGGGCCTGATCGCCGCGGTGTCGTACTGGGGCCTGCCCGACTGGGTGCCGATCAGCCGGCCGACTTTCGCGCTGGCCCCGTCGGGGCTCGAGCTCGATTTCCCGATCGACCAGCAGGAGCGCCGCCAGCTGCCCAACGGCACCGAGTACTTCGGCGCCAGCGGCACGATCACCAACACCGGCGCCGAGGCGCGAAGCGTGCCGTCGATCCTGATCGTGCTGCGCGACGGGCGCGACCGGATCGTCTACAGCTGGGAAGTGCAGCCCCCCAAGCGCAGCCTCGCCCCCGGCGAGACGGTGACCGTCAACGAAGCGGTGACCGACGTGCCGCGCTCGGCGCGGTTCGCCGAGATCGGCTGGAAGTCGGGCTAGGGCTCGCCGCCCGGCGAAAATCCTTACTGGAACTCGATCAGCACGGTCCCGTCGCGCCGGGTGACCTGGGGCTTGGGCGCATCGTCGCCGCGCTCCTGGAAGCCGCCGTTCTGGCGCACGGCGACCGGCTGGAGAATCTCCACGCCCACGCGCGCGCTGGCCAGCTGGGCCCCGCCGCCCGCCGCTCCCGCGTCTCCGGAGAGGGCCGCCGCGGCGGCCAGGATCATCGGGACGAGCGTCATCGCCGGCCATGCTTACCGGCGCGTTCACCTCGATTGCAAAGGGCCCGGTAACTATGTGCCGGAGTGGCACACCTGGGGCGGCAAATTGTTAATCGCCCGCCGCTTGCAGCGGTATGGCCGCTTTGCTAAGGGCGCGCACCTACCCCGCGGGGGCCGCCTGAATCGGGCCCTTGTCGATGATGCGGTCGTGGCGGAACTGGTAGACGCGCAACGTTGAGGTCGTTGTGGGCGAAAGCCCGTGGAAGTTCGAGTCTTCTCGACCGCACCAATCCTTTTTCTGGCATCCGGAAGCCGCGGCACCGGCAGCGGCTGAGCGACGTGCCGGCCGATCGGGGGCCCTTCCGGTCAGTGCCGCGAAGTTGACGACCCTGACATAGTCGACAGTGTCCTGAGCGTCCGTTTCGGCAGCGCCGCCATCGCTCGCCTGAGCCTGGCCTCGTGGGCCACCTGCAACGCGACTTGCCATGCCGCGGCGAACAGCGGGTCGCGGCGCCGCAGCTTGTAGGCGGACTGGCGAGACAGCCCGACCCGGGCGCAGGCCCGGCCGACGTCGGGCTTCTCGCACAGGCATTCGAGGAATCCCATCATGCGATCGGGCGTCCACCCGTCGCTGCGCGGTGTCGATTGCGCCGCCAGGGCGATATCCTGCAGGTTCATGATTCGCGTCTCCTCTTGAGAACAAAAAGCGAACCAGGGCCTTTATGCACTCGCGCGCGTGTAGGAAAACGTTTTTTTCGCGGCCCATTCTCCCCGGTCCGTCGCAGGCAGGACGGCTTCAGTCCTTCCAGCCGGGATCGGAGTGGTACGGCACGCTGGTGCCGACCGCCTCGACCTGCTGGATCAGGTCGCCCTGGATCGAGAACGCCTCGGCCAGCAGGATGCTCGACGGGCGGTTGAACCCGGCCAGCGGGACGACCGTGCCGTCGGGCATCGTCAGCTCGCGCTTGCAGCCGCAGTGGTCGAACACGGCCAGCGCGAACACCGCCTGGTGCTCCTCGTCGATCACCGCGAAGCGGCGATGGTGGACTTCGGTGACCACGCCGTAGAGCCCGGTCGAGAACTGCGCCTTGCAGCCCAGCGCGCCGAGATCGATGTCGCCCATGCGGATGAGGCCGGGCCGGTTGGTCGTCTGGGCGCCGTTCTCGAGCCGGTCGCAATCGTCGGTGAACGGGTAGTAGCCCTTGCCGTCGTTGTTCTCGATCGCCTCGAAGTAGTGGTTGGCGATCGTCGCCAGCTCCTCGCGCGACTTGCGCTGCTCGGGCGGCACCGAATCGGACCACAGCATCTTGGCGCCCTGGATCTGCTCGAGCACCGCGTATCCCGCGTCGTTCCACGCCGGGCCCGCGCCGACACGATAGGCGACCACCTCGACTTCGCTGATCAGCCCGGCCTCGAGCTTGACCCGGGCGCCGAGGGTGACCCCGTGGCCGTTCTCCTCAAGCGTGGCGAACACGCCGAACTGGCCGCTCGCCGGGTCGGCGATCAGCTGGCGGTAATTGCCGACCTTGCCGGCGGTCCGCCACAAGCCGTTGTCGAAGCCCATTTCCTGCCCGATCTCGGTGTAGCGGGCGTCGGGCGCGAGCGGCAGCCGCGTGGCGTCGTGCGCCACCATCGCCCTGAGCAGGCGCTCGGCCAGCTCGTCCATGCAGGCGCGCTCGCACGGTTGCGCCACCGGCTGGGCGGCGGCGGGCGCCGCCGACAGCGCGATCAGTCCGGCGGCGAGCCATCTGGCAAGCGTGGCGAGCATCGTCGGATCCCCCTCATGCAACTCGGCCGCAGCGCCCGGCCGTTGGCGCCTGTTCGAGGTCATAAGTGGCGGGCTGCGGCAGTCAACACGGCGCCGCCGCGTGGGTGCGCCAAGGCTGGACGCAACTGCGATTCCGGTTGATTTCCGGGGTTTTCCGCCGTCACTATGCTAGGCTGGATTCGTTCCGCCGCCCGGCGGCGGCATTGAGGGGAGGCTTTATGGCTGGCGAGCTGCGGCGCGACACGCTGTTCGTGGCGCTCACCCGGCCGCAGATGTTCGCCGGCGTGACTTACAGCTTCTTCGTCATCAATGCCGTGCTGGCAGTCGAACTTTTCTTGATTTTCAAGAGCTTCTGGGTGCTGCTGATCGCGGTCGCGGTGCATTTCGCGGGGATGGTCGCGTCGCTGCGCGAGCCGCGGATAGTCGATCTGTGGCTGACCCGCGTGCGCAATTGCCCGCGGGTCAAGAACCACAAGTACTGGCGATGCAACTCCTACCGCCCGTGAACCGCGAGGCCGATCCGCGGCGCGAGCAGCCCGCGGGGGCGCACTTGCCGTACGCGCGCCACGTCGACGGGCAGACGCTCGAACTGCGCGACGGCCTGCTGATGCAGACGATCCACCTCGGCGGCCTGCTGTTCGAAACCGCCGACAGCGACGAGCTCAACTACCGCGCCGAGCTGCGCGATGCGATGCTGCGGGCGATCGGCTCGTCGCGCTTCGCGCTCTATCATCACGTCATCCGCCGCCGGGCCGACGTCGCGCTCGATGGGCGCTACGCCGACGATTTCTCGCGCCAGCTCGACCGCCGCTGGCGCGAGCGGCTTGCCGGCAAGCAGATGTACGTCAACGAGCTGTTCGTGACGATCCTGCGCCGGCCGCTGCAGGGCCGGCTCGGCTGGGCCGACCGGCTGCAGGGCCTGTTCGCCCGCGCCAACGAGGCGAGCGAGGCCGCCTTCGCCGCCGAGAAGCGCTCGCTCGATGCCGCGCGCGAGGCGCTGATGGCGGCGCTGAGCCAGTATTCGCCGCGCGTGCTCGGCGTTTACGAGACCGCCGACGGCCACCGCTCCGAGCCGCTCGAGCTGCTGTCGTGCCTGTTCAACGGCGAAATGCGCCCGGTCGGGTTGCCGCACGGCGACCTCGGCCTGCACGTGCCGTGGCGGCGGGCGAGCTTCGGGCAGGACACCGTCGAGCTCGGCCCGGCCGGGCCGCTGCCGCGCAAGTTCGTCGGGCTGGTGTCGATCAAGGACTACCCGGGGCAGACGATGCCGGGGATGTTCGACGAGCTCTACCGCCTGCCGTTCGAGATGACCGTCAGCCAGAGCTTCGCCTTCGTCGAGCGGACGCAGGCGCTCGGGCGGATGAACCTGGCGCTGCGGCGGATGCGCTCGGCCGAGGACGAGGCGATCAGCCTGCGCGGCGAGCTGGTCCAGGCCAAGGACGACGTTGCCGCCGGGCGTGCGGCGTTCGGCGAGCACCACACGACCATCGCCGTCGAGTCGGACGACCTCGACCGGCTCAACCATCACGTCGCCGAAGTGATCGCCATGCTCGGCGACCTCGGCATCAACGCGGTGCGCGAGGACGTCGCGCTCGAGCCGGCGTTCTGGGCGCAGTTTCCCGGCAACTTCAAGTTCATCGCCCGCGAGGGCCTGGTCTCGACGCGCAACTTCGCCGGGCTCGCCAGCCTGCACAACTTCCCCGTCGGCCAGGCGCGCGGCAACCACTGGGGCGACGCGGTGACGCTGTTCGAGACCACCGCGGCCGGGCCCTACTTCTTCAACTTCCACCACCACGACCTCGGGAATTTCACGGTCATCGGCCCGTCGGGCTCGGGCAAGACGGTGGTGATGAACTTCCTGCTGGCGCAGGCGCGCAAGTTCGCCCCGCGGATCATCTTCTTCGACAAGGACCGCAGCGCCGAGCTGTTCATCCGCGCGATCGGCGGCCAGTACGACCGGCTGCGCCCCGGCGAGCCGTCGGGCCTCAACCCGCTGCAGCTGCCCGACACGCCCGCGAACCGGGCGTTCCTGCTCGAATGGTTCGGGCTGATGGCCGGCGGCCTCGACAGTGAGGAATCGGAGCAGGTCGGCGATGCGATCGAGGCGAGCTACGCCGAGCCGCAGGCGCGCCGCCGGCTGCGCTACATGGTGGAGCTGTTCCGCGGCTATGGCCGGCCGCACGCGGGCGATCTCTATTCGCGGCTCAAGCCGTGGTGGGGCTCGGGGGACCGCGCGTGGCTGTTCGACAACGAGCGCGACCGGACCGACCTCGAGGCGGACACCGTCGGCTTCGACATGACCGCGGTGCTCGACGATCCGCGCACCCGCACCCCGGCGCTGTTCTACTTCTTCCACCGCGTCGAGGAACGGCTCGACGGGACGCCCTCGATCATCGTCGTCGACGAAGGCTGGAAGGCGCTCGACGACGAGGTCTTCGTCCGCCGCATCAAGGACTGGGAAAAGACCATCCGCAAGCGCAACGGCGTGGTCGGCTTCGCCACCCAGAGCGCGCAGGACGCGCTCGAGAGCAAGATCAGCAGCGCGATCATCGAGCAGGCCGCGACGCAGATCTTCATGATCAACCCGAAAGGCCGGGCCGAGGACTACATCAACGGCTTCGGGCTGACGCCGCACGAGTTCGAGCTGGTCCGCACGCTGCCCGACAGCTCGCACTGCTTCCTGATCAAGCACGGCAAGGAAAGCGTCGTCGCGCGGCTCGACCTGACCGGCGAGCAGGAGCTGCTGACGATCCTCTCGGGCCGCGAAAGCACCGTCCGGCTGTTCGACAGCCTGGTCGAGAACGACGGCGACCCGCCCACCGACTGGATGTCGCGCCTGCTGCAGCAGGCCGCCTGACCCATGGCCTGCCCGGCAGTCACCACCGGCGGCGAATTCCTCGTCCGCACGCTCGCGCACCTCGATTGCCAGGCGCAGACGCTCGGCAGCTTCGGCTTCCAGTCGCTGGCCGCGCCCGGCTCGCCCGCCGCGCTGGTGCTGACGGCGCTGCTGACGCTGTTCGTCGCGATCTACGGCATCCGGCTGCTGTTCGGCCCCGGCGACGAGCCGCGCGACCTGATCACCGCGGTGCTCAAGGTCGGCATCGTGCTGACGCTGGCGGTCAGCTGGCCGGCGTGGCGCACGCTCGCCTACGACACCGTGCTGTACGGCCCGTCGGAAGTCGCCGCGGCGGTCATGCCGGGAACGATGCCGGCGCCGAACGCCGGGCTGCCGCAACGGCTCCAGGGGCTCGACACCGGGCTGGCCGCGATCACTTTCGTCGGCACCGGCCGGCTGGTCGGCGAGACGTTCGACGCCCAGACGGCGCGCGAGTTCCAGTCGATCGCGCTCGGCGACAGCGAGGGCTACGGCTGGGCGCGGCCGGTGTTCCTGGCCTCGACGATCGGCGCGCTCGGGGTGTTGCGCATCGGCGGCGGGCTGCTGCTGGCGCTGGCGCCGCTGTTCGCCGGGCTGCTGTTGTTCGACCTGACGCGCGGGCTGTTCGCCGGGTGGCTGCGCGGGCTCGCGTTCGTCGCCGTGGCCTCGCTCGGCGTCACGCTGCTGCTGTCGGTGCAGGTCGCGGTGATGGAGCCGTGGCTGGTCGACGTGCTCGCCCGGCGCCAGGCCGGCGTCGTCACGCCGACCGCGCCGACCGAAGCGCTCGCGCTCACCGTGGCCTTCGCCATCGCCCTCTCGGGGATGCTGTTCCTGCTGGCGCGGGTCGCGTTCCAGAACGCCTGGCCGCTCCGCCAGGGGATCGTCGCGCGCCCTGCCGCGCCCGCCCCGGCGCGCGAGGCGATCCAGTGGCGCCCGCTCGGGGGCGCCGAGATCCCGGTCCATTCGCGCGCGCTGGCAATCAGCGAGAGCGTCTCGACGACCGTGCGGCGCGAGCGCGGCGCGGCCGGCGGCATCGACCCGGTCCGCCGGATCGAGATGATCACGCGGGGCGAGGCCCCGCGCGAGGCGGGCGGGGCCGGCGCGACCGCCGCCGAGCCGCTCGGCAGCGGCTATCGCCGCACCGGGCGGCGCGAGACGGGCTCGCAGCGCAGCCGGGATGAGCGCGGATGAACGAGATGAGCGACGAAAGCCTCGAGGAGTACTATCGCGAGGCCGAGACCTGGTCGCACGACCGGCAGCGCGCCGCCGACCGCTCGGTGCGCATCGCGTGGATCGTCGCCGGGGTGGCGGCGCTGGTCGCGCTGATCGAGGCGGCTGCGCTGTTCCTGCTGATCCCGCTCAAGCGCGACGTGCCGTACACGCTGCTGGTCGACCGCCAGACCGGCTACGTCCAGGCGCTGCGGCCGTTCGCGGAAGAGCGCATCAGCGCCGATTCCGCGCTGACCCGGTCGTTCCTCGTGCAGTACGTGATCGCCCGCGAAAGCTTCGACAGCGACAGCCTGCAGGAGAGCTACCGCAAGGTCGGGCTGTGGTCGGCGGGCGACGCGCGCGAGCGCTATGTCGCGGCGATGAGCGCGACCAACCCGCAGAGCCCGCTCGCCACCCTGCCGCGGCGGGCGACGGTCGACGTGACGATCCGCAGCGTGACCTCGCTGTCGCCGAGCTCGGCGATGGTGCGCTTCTCGACCGTGCGCACCGACCCCGGCGGGCGGCCGCAAATGGCGCAGAACTGGGCCGCGGTGATCTCGTTCCGCTATTCGGCCGCGGGCATGAGCGAGGCCGACCGGCTGACCAACCCGCTCGGCTTCCAGGTCACCCGCTACCGCCGCGATGCCGAGACGCTGCCCGAGGCCGCCGTCCGCGGCCTGCCGGAAGCCGAGCCGATTCCGACGACCGTCGAAGCCGGACCGGCCCGGTGATGCGGCTCGCCGTCGCCCTGCTGCTGAGCCTGGCGCCCGCCGCAGTCGCGGCGCAAGTCGCGCCGACGCCGGGCTTCGACGATCCGCGACTGCAGACCGTGGCCTACGATCCCGCCCGCCCGGTGCGGCTGGTGGCGTTTCCGGGCGCCAACCTGACGGTGATCCTGATGCCCGGCGATCGCATCGCGCAGACGGTGATCTCGGACCCGAGCGCGTTCGACGTCAAGGTGACCGGCGCGCAGGACAGCCTCAACATCGCGGCCTTGCGGCCCGATGCCGCCGCCACGCTGCTCGTCGACACGCCGCTGCGCCGCTACGAGTTCGACCTCGACACCGGCGACGGGCTCGCCGCCGCCTATGTCGTGCGCTTCGTCGATCCGACCGGGGTCGCGCGCCCGGCGCCGGTGCCGCCGGCGCAAGCCTTGACCGGCGAATACCGGCTGTCGGGCGAGGAAACGCTGCTGCCGACGCGCATCGGCGACGACGGCGAGCGCACCTACATCGAGTGGGGCAAGTACCAGTCGCTCCCGGCGGTGTTCGGCATCGGCAACACCGGGCAGGAGGAAGTGGTCGACGGCTACATGCGCGAAGGCGTGTTCACCATCGATCGGGTCTATGGCGAGCTGGTCTTCCGGGTCGACAAGAAACGCGCCCGCGCGCGGCGCCGCGGGGGGCTGGGATGAGCGAAGCGGTAGCCACGGCGAACGGCGCGCCGGACGCGGTGCGGCCGGTGGTGCGCACGGCGGAGTCGGGCAATCTCGGGCTGTGGCTGTTCGGCGCCGTGCTGCTGCTCGCCGGCTTCCTGGTCTTCCAAATGCTCGACAGCCGGCGCCAGGAGCTGGCGCAGGCGGGAACCGCGCCCGGAACCGAAGGCGGGCTCATCGCCGCGCCGCCGCCGCTGTCGCTGCCGCCGGCCTATGGCGAGCCGCTGCTCGACGCCGAGCGCCCGCTCGCCCGGGCCGTCCGCCTGCCCTTGCCGAGCCAGGGCGCGGTGCCGCCGCCGGCGGTGGTGACGCGGGTGGTCGAGCGTCCCGCCCAGCTTGGACCCGACGAGCTCGCGACCATTCGCGCCAATCAGATCGCCGCGATGGGGCCGCCGCCGCAGCCGGAGGCGTTCGCGCCGACGGTTCCGCCGCCGCCCGTCGCCGGCGGCGACCGGGTGAGCGCCGGGCGCCTCGCCAATCCCTCGTTCACCGTGCCCAAGGGCACGATCGTCGCCGCGGTGCTCGAGACAGCGCTCGACTCCTCGCGGCCCGGCGCGGTCCGGGCGATCGTCTCGCGCGACGTGAAGAGCTTCGACGGCAGCCGGGTGCTGATCCCGCGCGGCAGCCGGCTCTACGGCGAGTACAACGCCGACGTGTCCGCCGGCCAGAAGCGCGCGCTGATCCGCTGGCAGCGGCTGACGCGGCCCGACGCGGTGATCGTCAACCTCGATTCGCCGGCCGCCGACCCGCTCGGCCGCGCCGGGGTCGAGGGCAAGGTCGACAGCCATTTCTTCGCCCGCTTCGGCTCGGCGATCCTGCAATCGGTACTCGACATCGGCGTCGGGCTGGCGACCCGCTCGGTCAACGACGACGCGGTGATCGTTGCGCTCCCCGGCAGCACGCAGCAGGTCACCGGGCAGCTGCAGCCGGCGCAAGTCCAGCCGACGCTGCGGGTGCGGCAGGGCACCAGCGTCTCGGTGTTCGTGCAGCGCGACCTGGACTTCTCGACCGTTGACCGCTGACGCCGATCTCGCGCCGGCGGGCTATTTCCTCGACAGCCTGCTCGCCCCGCTGGTCACGTGGCTGACGCGCGACGACGTGACCGACATCTACGTCAACCGCGCCGGCGAGGTGTGGATCGAGACTCTCGGCGGGGAGATCGAGGCGCTGCCGTGCCCGGCGCTGACCGAGGCGGTGCTCGCCCGCCTGTCGCGGCAGATCGCCGCGGCGAGCGCGCAGGGCATCAGCCGGGCGCATCCGCTGCTGGCGGCGAGCCTGCCCGACGGCTCGCGCGTCCAGGTCGCCGGTCCGCCGGCGACCCGCGGCGGCCACGCGCTCGCCATCCGCCGCCACGTCGCCGCGCGGCTGTCGCTCGAGGACTACGAGGAGGCCGACGCGTTCGCCGAGGCGAGCACCGCCCCGGTCGCGCTGGAGCGCGAGGATCGCGTCGAGCCGGTTCCGCCGGACGAGGTACGCGAGGTCCTCCGCGACGCGGTGCGCACCAAGCGCAACATCCTCATCGCCGGCGGCACCTCAACCGGCAAGACGACGTTCCTCAACGCCCTGCTGCGCGAGATCCCGGCCGAGGAGCGGTTGATCCTGATCGAGGATACGCCCGAGCTCGAGCTGACGCACCGCAACTCGATCGGCCTGCTCGCCGCGCGCAGCACGCTGGGCGAGGCCGACGTCCGCGCCGAGGATCTGCTGATGGCGGCGCTGCGCATGCGGCCCGACCGGATCATCCTCGGCGAGCTGCGCGGGCCCGAGGCATTCACGTTCCTGCGCGCGGTCAACACCGGCCACCCCGGCTCGATGACGACGATCCACGCCGACAGCCCGGTGCGGGCGATCGAGCAGCTCGCGCTGCTGGTGCTCCAGGCCGGCTCCCGCCTCGGCCGCGACGACGTGCGCCACTATGCCCGCGAGAGCATCGACGTGTTCGTCCAGCTCGAGCGGCAGGCCGGGCGGCGCAAGGTGGCGCAAGTGCTGGTGCGGGACTGAGCCGATGGCCGTCGCGCCCTCGTTGTTCGCCGCGCCGCCGGCCGCCGTGCTGCCGACCGCCTCGGACTGGGTCACCGGGACGCTGTTCGGTGGCATGGCGACGATCCTGTGCGTGCTGGCGATCGCCTTCGTCGGGCTGATGCTGATGACCGGACGCTTCGCCATCCGCGACGGCGCGCGGGTGGTGATCGGCTGCTTCGTGCTGCTCGGCGCGCCGCTGATCGCCGCCGGGTTGCGCGCGGCCGCCGACGAGGCGGCGCTGCCGCCGGTCGCGCTGGTCCCGGCCGAGCCCGTGCCGGCCGACGGGCTCTAGAACGTCCCCTTGACGAGGAAGGTGAAGATCGGCCCGATCAGCTGGTTGTTGACCTGCGAGTAGAGCACCGGGTCGCGCAGCCGGCGGCCGTCGTAGACCGTGCGCTCGAAGCGGTGCCGGGCATCGAGCAGGTTGGCGACCCCGGCCCTGACCGTCAGGCCGAGCACGTCCTTGTTCTCGACGAACGCGCCGAGCCAGACCGGGCCTTCCCAGCTGCGGTTGATCTCGGTCAGGAAGAAGCTCCGGGCGAAGTGGTCATGGCTGACGTCGAAGCCCCACGCCCAGTCGCTGCCGGGGATGTCGTGGCGGAAGTCGAGGCCGAACCAGCGGTCGTAGTTGCCGCTGATCGCGCGCACCTCGCCCGACAGCGGGTCGCGCACGCGGGTGTGGTCGATGCCGGCCCTGAGGTCGACCTTGGCGCCTTTCAGGCCGATCGGGTCGAGCTGGATCGTGCTGGTCAACTCGCCGCCCATCCGCTTGGCACTCGGCAGGTTGCCGATGGCCTCGCCGTCCTCGCCGATCGGGATGACGTCGATGATGTCGGTGATCAGGTGGTAGTAGAGCCGCACGCGGGTCTTGCCCCACGCGCCGAGCTGGCGGCCGACCTCGGTCTCGACTTCCCAGCTTTGCGGCGGGACGAGGTCCGGGTTGCCGGTGTTCTCGCGCTCCTGCTGCAGGTTGGGCTGGGCGAGGAAATCGTAGAAGCTGATCTGGCCGACGCGGCGGCGCAGCTTGAGGCTGGCGTCCCAGCCGGTGCCGGGCCGCCAGCCGAGCGTGACGCTGCCCTTCGGGCGGATGAAGGTGCGCGCCGGCACGTCTCCGTCGAGCCGGCCGAGCTCGGAATGCTCGGCGCCCGCGGCGATCTGCAGGTCGACCTTGCTGCCGAGCGGGCGGCTGAAGGTGACGATGCCCTCGTAGCGCGTCTCGACCACGTGGCCGCTGCCTTCGGGGAACGCGACCGGCTCGAACTCGCCGCCGGTCCCGAGCGTGTACAGCGAGCCGCGCTGGTCGAGCGAGTTGTAGGCCCGCTCGAGCGAGACCTGCCAGTCGTTCTTGCCACCGCGCCAGCCGTACTCGCCGCGCAGCACCGTCTCGCCGATGCGGCTGTCGCGCAGGAAGCGGATGCCCTCGTCGGGCGCGCCGCTGGCGAAGCGGGTCACCTGGACGACGTCGACCGGCTCGCGATCGAAGTGCCTGAGGCCGATAAGCTTCATCCGGCCCGGCCCGACCGGGAAAGTGTAGTCGCCGCTGATGTCGATGTACCAGCCGTCGAGCGTCTGCTCGGTCAGGCGGGTGCGGTCGTCGCCGTCGAGGCGGGTGCGCGTCTCGAAGTCGTACACCGGCGCCCAGTACGGTGTGTATGCGAGCGTCAGGTTGGCTTCCGAAGAGCCGGGCCCGTCGAGCGCGAACTTGGTCTGGAAGGTGACCAGGTCGCTTTCCGAATGATAGCGTTGCTCGCGCTGCTCGGTGACCACGCCCGCCGGATCGGTGATGACGATCGGCCCGCCGAACGCGCCGCGGCCGGCCTGGTTGCGGATCGACAGCGTGTAGTCGACGAAGCCGGCCTCGCCCGAGTAGCTGATCGAGCCGCGGAACAGGTTGGGCTTGGAGAAGTGCGCGCGGAAGTCCGGCCGCCATTCGAACTGGCCGCTCGAGCCCTTGCTTTCCGCCAGCACGATGTTGGCGACCTGGCCCGACAGGCCGGCGATGCCGAGGCTCGCCGCGTCGACGATCTCGATGCGCTCGACGTTGGCTACCGGGATGCGCTGGAGCTCGTCGATCGCGCCGCCCTGCTTGTTGGCGATCCGCTGGCCGTTGATCAGCACGTTCTCCGAGGCCTGGCCGAGGCCGCGTTCCTGGTCCGCCCCGCGGATCGTGAAACCGGGCACCTGGACGAGCATGTCGTACGCCGTCTTGGGGGCGAAGCGGGCGAAGTCGGCGGCGGTGTAGACCTGCTTGCCGGCGCCCGCTGCGGACACCGTCTCGACCGGCGTCGGCGGCGGGGCGTCGCCGGTTTCCGCCTGCGCCCAGGCGGGGGAACTCATCGCACAGGCCATCGCGAGGGCGCTCGCGCAAATCGTCACGTCACGGATCACATGGGCTCTCCAAGCGCGGCGACGACTTGCTTCATCCGCCGGGCGTATTCGGGGGTGACGTCGAGCGCGCGCATGGCAATCGCGCGATTGACGGTCAGGTTGGGGTATCCGGCGGCGGCCATCCCCTCGAGCCATTCGGCGTCGAGATCGAGCGCGCGCGCCGCAATCAGGTCTTCCAGCTCGTCGATTACCAGCCCCGCCCCCCTCAATTCCGCCGCATATTGGGCCGACACCTCGAGTGCCGCGACCGCGATAAGGTCTTGCGCTTCCTCGATATTGAAGCCGGCGCGCGACAGGGCATCGACCGACGCCATCCGGGCATCGACGAGCGCGAGCGCGAGCAGCTCGTCGCCGTCCTCGGGCCGCAACCCGCGCTCGGTGAGGCCGGCGACGAACGCGCCGCTCGGGTCGAAGCGGCACGTCCCGGCGGCGGTCGTCCGGCCGGTCGCGACGCCGCTGCAGGCGAGCGCGCCGGCCTCGCGCGCCAGGCTGAAGGAAACCGCCTCGCCGGGGCTGCGTGGCGAGGCGGCCGCGAGCGCATCCATGACCTCGGGAAGCTCGTCCGCGTCGAAGGTCGAGTTCATTCCGTCGTGGATCACCCGCAGATGGGGTTCGGGAGCGGCGCGGTAGCTCCACTCGATGTCGGCGACCGGGCCGAGCGCGGCGAGCGCGGGCGTGGCGGCGTGGATCAGCGTGCCGGTGACGCCGAGGGCGAGAATGGCGAGCGGCAGAACGGGACGAAGCATCGGTTTTCTCCTCGTGACTGCAGGCAAAGTTCGGGCGGGGCCCGGAATCGGGCGCGAAGGCGGCGGCGGGCGGCGGTTAGGGGTTAGCTCTCGCTGTCGATGTCGAGGTCTTCATCCAGATCCTCCTCCTCGAGCGAGCCGGCGAACAGCCGGCCCTCGACGGCCTCGTCGGGCGAGCGGGTCGACAGGCCCTGGCGGCGCATCTCGCGGACGAACTCCGGGGTCACGCCGACCGCGCGCATCTCGACCGCCTGTTCGGCGGTGAGGCCGGGGAACAGCGCGCGCATGTCGCGCACGAACGCCGCATCGGCGCCGACCGCGGCCAGCTCGGCCGCGTCGTCGATCGACAGGCCCGGGAAGATCTGCCGCATGCGCCCGAGGAAATCGGCCGAGAAGCCGATCGCCTTGGCCTCGATGACGTCGTCGAGCGTCGCCGTCGGGTCGAGCCGGCGCATCTCGCGGGCGAACTCCGGGGTCACCCCGACCGAGCGGGCGCCGACGAGGTCGTTGGCGTCGCCGCGGAAGCCGGCGTCGCGCATCGCCGCGATGTAGGCCGCGGACAGGCCGGCGGCGCGCATGGCGATGATCTGGTCGGCGGCGTCCTCGTCGTCGTGCTCGTCGTGCTCGTCGCGCTCGGCGGCCTCACGCCCCTCGGCTTCGGCGCGGTCCTCGTCCTTGGCGAGGTCGCGTGGATCGAGCACCGCCTGGCGGATGGCTTGCGGCACGGTGTGGGCGACCACCCCGGCGATGATCCCGCCGAGGCCCGCGGGCGGCTCGACGAGATGCTCTTCGGCTTCCTCGTCGGCGAGCGGCGGGCGCGCCATCGGGTCGAGCGCGGCGAGCGGCGCGGCGACCGCGAACAGCGCCACCAGGCACAAGCTCGTCCACGCCCCGCCGGCGGGCCGGCGAACCATGTTGCCGTCGAGCACGCGCAGCACGCGGCGGTGGAGGGAGTTCTTCGCAGGGGCGACCCCGTGCGCCGCCAGCAGCAGCGCCGAGTTGTCGTGCCGCGCGGCGTTGACCAGCAGCGAGGCGTAGTCGGTGTCGGGCACGTCGCTCAGCAGCACCGCGTCGTCGGCCGCTTCCTCGCGCAACTGGTGCGCCTCGCGGGCAAGCAGCCAGACCAGCGGGTTGAACCACAGCAGCGCGCAGGCGAGCCGGGCGACGAGCAGCTTGGCCCAGTCGAGCCGGGCGACGTGGGCCAGCTCGTGGGCGATGATCGCCTCGGCCTCGCGCGATGCGGCGACCGCGGTCGGGCTGAGCAGGATGATCGGCCGGATCACGCCCCAGCTGACCGGGGAGCGCAGCTCGTCGCTGACCAGCAGCGCGGTGCCGTGCTTGAAGCCCATCCGCCGCTGCGCCTGCGCCAGCGCGGCGAGCCACGGCGCCTCGACCAGCACGCTCGCGCGGCGATGCATCGCCGACAGCCGCACCAGCGCGACGATCATCGCCACCACCAGCAGCGCCATCGGCAACAGGTAGGCGACGACCGCGAAGGCGCCGGCGCGGGGCGCGGCCGACGCCTCGGGCGGCGCGGCGGCGAGGTCCTTGGCGGCGTGCGCGACGGCCGACCCCTCGGCGGGGAACGCCAGCGGCTCGGCGGGGGCCGCGGCGGGGGCGACGGCCTCGAACAGCGGCGCCTCGACCGGCGCCGGCAGCGGGTTCCAGTCGGGCACCAGCAGCGCGATCGGCGCCAGCAGCGCCAGCGCCACGAGGCCGATGTGCGCGATCCACGAGCGCTCGGCCGGCGAGCGGTGTCGCAGCAGGCGCAACAGGCCGAGCGTCGCGCCGCTGACCAGCAGCGATTTCCATGCGAGCTCGAACAGCAAGGCCGCGGTCACCGTCATTTCGCCCTCCCTTCGCGAGCCGCGGCGATCAGCCGCTCGAGCTCGTCCAGCTCGTTGGTGTCGAGCCTGTCCTGCATGCCGAGCAGCGCGCTGACCGCGCCGACCGGCGAATCGTTGAAGAATACCTTGACCACCTGGCTGAGCGCCGACTTGCGCGCGGTCGTCTCGGGCAGCGACGGCGCGTAGACGAACCCGCGCTCGGACTGCTGCCGGGCGACGAAGCCCTTGTCCTCGAGCCGCTTGAGCATCGCCCGCACCGCCGAGCCGGTAACCTCGTGGTCGAGCGCGTCGCAGATCTCGCCGACGACGCTCGGGCCGCGCTGGTAGAGGGTATCAACGATTTGCCGTTCCCTCGGTGGCAGTGAACTGAGCATCGGCGAATCACCTTTCGCGCTACATTTGTAGCGTGGTGCTACATTTGTAGCGTCTGATGCGCAAGTGCTTGTTTTGCCGGTCGGTAAAATAATTTCCGTGCGAAATCAGCGCCGCGAGCGCGAGCGTGGACTCGGGCGAATCCCCGGCTAACATCGCCCGGTCGACGAAGGGGGAGAGCGGGCTTGCGGGGGATTGCGGGATGGGCCGGGGCGCTGACCCTGCTGGCGCTCGCGCCGGCGGCGGGGGCCCAGGAGGCGGGCGACGTCGCCGGGCAGGGCCAGCCCGAGGTCGTCCGTCCGCTGACCCCGATCCCGCCCGACCGGCTCGACGCGATGGTGCCCAAGCACCCGGGCTACCTCGGCGCGCTGGCGCCGGAGAACCTCGCCCGGCCGCGCCCGGCGCCGCCGTTCGACGTCACCGGCACCTGGTTCGTCGACCTCTCCAGGGGGTTCGCCGACTACATGTTCGGCCCGCCCTACCCGAAGTTCTACGCCCCCGGGCGCGAGGCGCTGATCGAGCAGCCCAAGGCCCAGGCCCGCGGCGAGACCTACCGCGACGCGATCGGTCAATGCTACCCTCCGGGCATGCCGATGCTGATGACGCGCGTGTGGCCGCACGCGTTCATCCAGCTGCCGACCGCGATCTACGTCATCAGCGGGTTCAACAACTCGGTGCGGACGATCTTCCTCGACGGGCGCGCGCACAGCGATCCCGATCTCGTCGTGCCGAGCTACAACGGCGAATCGATCGGCCGCTGGGACGGCGACACGCTGGTCGTGCACACGACCTACTTCGAGACCGACAACCACTACATCGACCTCGGCATCCCGGTCTCCGACCGGTTCGAGCTGGTCGAGCGGATCAGGCTTATCGACGATGGCAAGGTCATGGAAGTCGAGTACGTGATGACCGATCCCGCGATGTGGGACGGGGAATGGCGTTCGACCAAGCGCTACAACCGGCAGGACCACACCGACATCAACGAGGCCGTATGCATCCTGCAGTACAACGCCAACCTGCCGGGCACCCAGCTCGGCAGCCAGACCGCCGCCGAGCGCGGGCAGAGCGAGGTCGAAGGGGTGGCCGGCGATGAGTAGGCTCGTTCCCGCCGCGGCGCTGCTGCTCGCCGCCGCCGCGCCGGCGCTGGCGCATCACAGCTTCGCGATGTTCGACCAGCGCAAGATCATGACGCTCGAAGGCACGGTGAGCGAGTTCCAGTGGACCAATCCGCACGCGTTCATCGAGCTCGACGTGCCCGGCGGCCGCCACTGGTCGATCGAGCTCAACAGCCCGAACAACCTCAAGCGCCAGGGCTGGACGCGGACCGCGCTGAAGGCCGGCGACAGGGTTACGCTGCGGATGAATCCGCTGCGCAACGGCAATCCCGGCGGGCTGTTCCTCGACGTGCGGTTGCCCGACGGCCGGCTGCTCGATTCCGGCCTGCCCAAGAACGGCACCCCGGTGAACGTCCCGCAGGCGCGCTGACATGACGAGGCCAACGATGACACGGTTCCTGATCGCGGCGCTCGCCGCCGCCCCGCTGGCGATCCCCGCCGCGGCGCATCACAGCTACGCGATGTTCGACATGCAGCGCACCGTCGCGCTCGACGCCCAGGTCGCCCGCTTCAAGTGGCAGAACCCGCACGCCTTCATCGAGGCCGACGTCGCCACCCGCGGCGGGACCGAGCGGTGGGCGATCGAGATGACCAGCCCCAACAACCTCGCCCTCGACGGCTGGAAGCGCACCTCGCTGCGCCCCGGCGACAAGGTGACGATCTGGGTCCATCCGCTGCGCAGCGGCGCGCGCGGCGGCAGCTACGTCGGGGTGCGGCTGGCCGACGGCTCGACGCTCGGCGAAGCCCGGTAGGGCGGGCCGTGAAGCCGGCGCTTATCCGCGCGATCGCGGCCGCCTCGCTGCTGGCCTTCACCCATCCGGCCGTCGCCCAGCTCGGCGTGGCGACCCGCTCGCCGCCGCCGGCGGGAGTCGCCGAAGGCCAGGGCGCGGCGAATCCGAAGGGGCATTACGCCGAGCTCGACGCGCTGCCCGACTGGGGCGGCGTGTGGTTCGTCATGGCCGGCGGCTCGTCGGGCCAGGCGGGCGCCGAGCCCGCGCTCAAGGGCGAGTACCGCGAGCGCCGCGAGGCATGGCTCGCCGAGGTCCGCGCCAACGACGGCGTGGTCCGCCGCAGCCGATCGAACTGCAGCCCGCCGGGCATGCCGCGGATCATGCGGCTGGCGCAGTACCCTTACGAATTCGTCTTCGCCCCCGGCCGGGTGACCATCCACCAGGAAGCGTGGATGCAGACGCGCACGATCTGGACCGACGGCCGCGCGCACGAGGCCGACCCCGACCCGAGCTTCATGGGCGATTCGATCGGCCGGTGGGAAGGGGATACGCTGGTCGTCGACACCATCGGCATTTCTGGCGAGCTCGAGCTCGACACCGGCGTGCCGCATTCGGACGCGTTCCACCTCGTCGAGCGCATCCACCTCGACCCGGCGGATCCCGACGTGCTGGTCAACGAGATGCGCATGGACGACCCCGAGGCGCTCGCCGAGCCGTTCGCAGTGACTGTCAAATACCGCCGCGACCGTTATGGCCGGCTGCTCGAGTTCCAGTGCTCGGAAAACGACCGCAACCCGGTGGACGCGAATGGCCAGACCCAGTTCGAATGATCCGGCGGCGGCGCAGGACCGTTACAGCACCGTCGCCATCGTGCTCCACTGGGCGATCGCGCTGTCGCTCGCCTTCCAGCTCGCGCTCGGCTTCGCCATGCCCGACGGACCGAGCGGGTTCGACGAGTACCAGCTGCACAAGTCGGTCGGCGTCACCATCCTCCTGCTTACGCTGGTCCGCCTCGGCTGGCGGCTGACGCACCGGCCGCCGCCGCCGGCCGAAGCCGGGCTCGGCGGCTGGCTCGCGAAGGCGGTCCACACCGGGTTCTACCTGTTCCTGATCGCGATGCCGCTGACCGGGTGGGCGATCGTCTCGACCTCGCGCATCGAGGTGCCGACGGTGCTGTGGGGC
>Ga0196977_1000043_pt1 | contig 89998 bp, 74 predicted proteins | sample S3v_1013CmetaG_FD_148634 | JGI IMG/M metagenome (GOLD analysis project Ga0196977, IMG submission 148634) | Soil microbial communities from Anza Borrego desert, Southern California, United States - S3+v_10-13C | ecosystem: Environmental > Terrestrial > Soil > Desert | place: USA: California...
GCCGAATAATCTTCAGCCTCACTCGTGTGCAGATAACCTCGATAAGTGGCGGTGGCCTGTTGGTTCGGTTCCCGCCACGATCCACCTCGAACCACTTTGACGTTCGGCGGGATTGGTGACGACAAACGGCCGCCCGGGTACACGACCACTTCACTTGATGTCCACTCCCACGCGTTTCCGATCAGATCCATGACGCCGGCAGACGTTTTTCCATTCGGATAAGAAGCGACGTCCATCAATCGCCTGGCACTAGAATCACCAGCGTTTGCTGCATTCGACCGCCAGTCGTTGCCCCAGGGGTAAGTCGGGCCGAGAACGCCGCGCGCAGCGAATTCCCATTCCTCTTCGGTTGGCAGCCGCTTGTGCGCCCAGTCGGCGTAGGACTTTGCATCGTTCCAGTCGAGGCCGGTTACCGGCTGTTTTCCCGCGCCCGGCGAACACGTCTGCCTGGTCCAGTGGCGAGGATCGCTGCGAAATGTTGCTTTCAAGAATTTCAAATAGTCGTCGCAGGTGACTTCAGTGACGTCCATGTAGAAAGGCGCAACGCTCACCTTGTGTGCAGGCCTTTCATATTCGTCGCCCATGTTGCTGCCCATCAGAAACTCGCCACCAGGGATGTAGACCATTCCCGGCGGCGTCTGTGTTTGAGATTGCGGAATGGATGGTGTGGTTTCGTTAGGTCGCGGAGCTCGGTTTGTGTTGGTCACCGCCACAGCGATGAGAAGGCCTACTGAAACCAGCGCAGCGGCTCCTCCGATCAAATATGGACTGCGTCGTTTGTGCGGTACAGGAGCCGCTGAATAGTTCCACGAAGTGTAATTCCCTGCTTGTTCGGCTGCTGCTTCGTCTATCGCTTCGCCGCAGGACGGATCGATCCAGTCGGAAGCTGGATCTAGATCGTTTGGTTCTTCGTCTACCAGTTCCTGATCGGAGTCGTCCGATTCCGACTGCAATTGTGCTTTTCCACATTTTCTGCAGAACCTGTATGGAGCCACCAGTGCGGCGCCGCAAGAGTCGCAAACCATTTCGCCGCCCGCTGCGTCGTGTTGTTGAGCATCACTTGCGATCGGAAGTTCGCAAAACTCGCACGACGGTCGAGCGGTCAAAAAGCTGATGCCCAGTTCTGAGCAATCATGTGGCAGGATCTTTGCAGCCGTACCAGATCCGCAGCCGGGGCAAACAGGTTTGACTCCGCGACTGTCGATAGAATGCGTTTTCCGATGTATGAGAGTGGCCGATTCGATCGTGATTACGTTGCAGGAGTGACAAAGAAATCGCTTCACCACTTGTCGTTCACAAACGGGGCACTCGGCAACTTGCGAGTTATGAACTGCTGGTTCATACGCCGAAAAAGTCGCGCAGGCACAACAGTATGTCCATAGCGACTCATTTGGAAAACCAGAAGCGAGCGTATGCGAACCTTGATCACACTGAATCACTTCCGCCGGAAAGGCATGAAACCGAACTTGATGCGCCGAGCAGTAAAAGGCAGCGGATCTATTCGCCTCAGCGGCCATCATTCCCCCTTCGGATTTAACACTTGCGATTGCTCGCGGCGGAGGGGAACGCCGGGGAGGGAGGTTGAGAATCGGTGGTGGTCTAGGACGATGGAGCCGTTGACCATCACGTATTCCACGCCTACCGGCAGGGAAAACGGTTTCTCAAAGGTCGCGGTATCGAGAATTCTGTTCCGGTCAAAGATCACCAAGTCAGCCCAATTGTTTTCCTTGATCAGTCCACGATCTTTCAGACCGAAAGTCTTCGCCGGCAACGAGGTCATGCGTCGAACTGCCTCCTCCAAAGGGAAGAGATTCTTCTCGCGAGAATAGACGCCCAGAATTCTCGGAAACGTACCCATGCCGCGGGGATGCGGAAGTACTGCCGGATTCTCTTCACGCACACTGCTGTCGGACGCAAACATGACTTGGGCGTTCATCATGATCGTTTCCATGTCGTCTTCACTCATGTCGAAGAACACCATCTGCGCACCACCGTGACTAAAAAGGTCGATTACGGACTCTGCCTGACGCTCTAACTCGCGGTCCTTATCTATCCGGTTTTGTACGAGGGATCCCCAGCGAACGACGGCGCCGCCGCCAGTCAACGATCGACTGGCTCGCTTCTGTGTGATCTCGGCGATGTTCAATCCCACAAGCGACTGATCGAATTGGTAGTAAGCGATTCGCGCAAACGCATAGTCTTTCCAACCGTTAATTTTCAGACGCGCCAACATCTCGTCGCGTATGCGCTTTCGAGTTGCAGGGTCTCCGAGCTTGCGCCTGGCTAACGCAAGATTGCCCTCGGAAACCCAGGAGGGAAGGAGCACAGCCAGACCCGTACTCGATGCCGTGTACGGATACTGGTCCAACGAAACAATCACTCCGCGTTCACTTGCATCCTGGACCAACCGTAAGCGCGTTTCCGCAGAACCCCACTCGTTCGGCCCCTGCGCTTTGAAATGCGAAATGTGGACGGGCACTCCGGTTTGCTCTCCGATCGAGATTGCCTCTTCGAGAGCTTCCCTTCCCTTCGAGCCTTCGTCGCGAAGATGCGATACGTAAATCCCTTTCTCGCGCGCAACGATCCGGGCCAACCGCGAGATCTCCTCCGTCTTTGCAAACGTGCCGGGGATATAAACAAGTCCTGTCGACATTCCCAGAGCACCGTCACGCATCGCCGTCTCCACCAGTTCCTCAAGCCGGTCCATTTCGTCGTTTGACGGCGCAGTCGCACGCTGCTTCATCACCTGCGATCGGATTGTGTTGTGTCCAATTAAGCTTGCGACGTTAACCTGACTTCCGTTGGCTTCGATTCGCCGGAAGAATTTTCCGAGTTCGAGAAACGAGCGGCCACAGTTGCCGGTGACGACTGTCGTCACGCCCTGCCGCACGAAGTTTGGTGCGAGGAAAGCGCCTGTCTGCGGCACGTTGCGCTCGACGTGCGTGTGCACATCGATAAAACCCGGCGCCAGAGTCAAACCACTCCCATCGATAACTAATCGAGCTTTTGCTGCATGCAGATCGCTGATGCACGCAATGCGCCGGTCGCGTATTCCGAGATCGCTGCTAAAGGGCGCACGACCAGAACCATCGATAATCTCAGCGCCAGTGATAACGAGATCGAACTCACCGTCACAATTCGGCACCGGCCTGGTAAATCGATGCCGAAACAGAAAGAGAACCGACACAGCCACCAGCGCTGTCAGGATGAGTGTTGGTATCCGGAATCTCTTAAGTATAGAAGGTAAGGATTTCATGGCCCACAAGGTCAGTATTGATAAGCCGCACGCTGCTGGGCGAGTTCGAGATGCCTTCGAACCTCCTTCAGGTTCATACTCTTCGTACCAGTAGCGCCGGGTTCAAACACCAAAGAAAACTGCTGCACGGCGGTAACGTAATCGTTCTCTTTCATCGCGATGTCGCCCAGCCATGAATGCGGCCTGGCCCATTGCGGCGCCAGTTGGGCCGCTTTCTGGTAATAGCCCTTGGCGTCGTAATAATTCCGTTCCAGGTAGTACGACGTTCCGATGTTGTTGTAGGGATAGGCCCAGTTTGGGTCGCGTTTGACGGCGTCTAAGTAGTAAGTCCGCGCAGTGGCGTGATTCTTCCGACCCGTGTAAATGAATCCGATACTATTGATGGGCAACGGCCAACTTTCGTCTGCATTGGCAGCGCGCTTCCACACTTCAATGGCCCGGTCCTCGTCTTTCAACAGAAACGCCAAACGACCTTCGCAATAAGCCGTTCGAGCGGCCAGTTCTTTGTCTTCAGGCTTTAGTTCCGATGCCCAACGAAGCGATTCATAAGCAGTTTGCCAATCGGCGAGAGGAGGATCATCGCTACCAGGAACCATGAACTCGCGAATCATCTGGTAAGGACCGTTGGTGAGGGGCGGCACCAGCTTTTCACGGTAAGTGCGAAGTGTTTCTTCGCTGGCGCCGCTGTTCTTCAGTTGTTCATACAACTGGTGAGCATTGTCCGTGGTTGGGGTGAGAAACTGTCCGCGCGCGATGGCGTTATTGAGTTTTTGTTCTACGGCGCGGGTGTTGTTACTGGAAACAAAAGCGATAATCGTTAATAGAATGCCTAACCCGGCTATGCCTCCGACCACGCTCAGAATGACCTTCGGCTGCAACCCTGACCTTTGGATCCGTTGCGTTGAAGCGCGATACGACGGTTGGTGTACGGGCCGCGTTGTGTGAGCATAGTACTCCGCGTTTGTTTCTGGCGGAGCCTCGTTGCTGGTCCAGGGCTCACTCGATTCCGCGATCAGCCGCGTCCCGCAGCGTTCACAAAAAGTGTGGGCCGCACTGGCTGGGGTACCGCAAGCGCAGTAATTTATCGTAGCTTGGTCATCGACCGCGGGCTGCGGTGCGATCTTGATTTCAATAAGTCCGGCTTCTCTAATTTGCCAACCTTCCGCCACCACCTCAACAACAGCAGGACTTTGAATTATCACTTCACCCGGCGCCGGATTTTCGCAATTAAAGAGTTCGTAATAAGAGTTGTAGTAGTCCTGCTTGGAAGTGAGCGATGAAGCTTTAGGGATAACTATGGACAGCGCGGAATCGCGTGCCAGCGGAACCAGATAACACTCACCCGCGTCTGACTGCTGGACCACACCACCCTCGGCATCGAACCTTACGGTGACAGCCGAAAGCGGCAATTTCTTGAGGTACGCAGCGACAGAGCAAGGAAATGCGGGTGGCGGTTCGAGGCGTTGATCGCAGAATGGACAGGTCTCGCGGGTGGTGAAAAAAGCCTGAGTGAAATCAGCACATTCGTGTTCGAAGCTTTGTCTGTTTGCGCGGCGCAGACAACCAGGACATGTGGGCGTTACTGTTCCCTGAGCTGAAATCGAGAACGCTTTGCGCCTGCCTGCCTCATCTGACTCGACACTGATCACCTTGCATTCGGCACACATGGATCGTCTAACGATCTTCCGCTCGCAAATCGCACAATCGTTGCTTCCTTTGCCGCTCGCATCGAAAGGTCGGTAATGCTGGCAGTCGCAGCAATATTCCCAAATGGTTTCACTCGGAAAATCGCGTGCAAGTGTGTGCGTGCCGCTGGAGCACTCGACGGTCGCGTTGGCAGCTACGACAAAGTTGACCTTATGAGTCGGGCAATAGACCCGTATCATGCGCGGGGTAATTGTTGAAACTTGAGCTGCCATTACGAGCACTCGCGATCGACGAATAAGGTTTGTTCTGGTTAGCGAATTTCGAGCATCCCCTTTTCACGGAGTTGCCAACCACCGGCGACTTTTTCAACGACGGCTGGACCGACTATCCAAACGTCGCCGGCCGTAGGTCTGACGCAGTCGTAGTACTTTTGGTAGTAGGTGTAGAAGTCCTGCTTCGTGTGGAACTGAGTGGCGCGAGGGACGACGAAGAGGGGTTGCGTATCGTCGCGCAGTCGTGGGTCTCTGATCAGGACTAGTTCGCCGACACCCTCGGGATCGTTGACGAGAATTCCGTTTTGGAAGTCGGGTCTGACGACGTTCGCGAAGCGGTTCATCTTGCCGAGATAATCCACTGCCGATACGGGAAATTCAGGTTCGTCTTTAGATGAAACCTCTTCTGCGGCCGCCTGATAATTGAGGCCGCTGTAGGCACGGTTTCCGTCGGTGCGTCTGGTAGCTCGTGATTCGCGTACGAAGCGCGCGAGGGAGCGCACTTCGGTGTCCAGCTCGCCGAGTTTGCTGTTCATTTCGGTCTGCGTTGAAGCGAGCGATGAAAGTTTTGTGGTGTAATCGGGTTGTGCTTCGCGCGTGCCTGCGACGTGCGCCTTAACGATTCGAGCGACATTCGACTCGAGTGTTCTCCAACTGTGCTTCCACAGGTAGGTAAGCGCAGTTACCAACAGAAACACGGCGACCAGACCACCGATAACTTTAAGTGACAAGATCAGTGTCTCCCACCACCAAGGGTCGCCCGTCTCTTCCTTCCCGGTCGCGGGCGCGCCAGAAAACCGAGCTGAAAGCGTTTCGGGGGATTTGGGCTTAGCCTTACTAAGTTGGTTGAGTTTGGGCTGTACGTCACTTAAGTCTTGCCGGAGTTTCGTTTTGAACTGTTCTTCCAAATCGCCGATTTCTTCTCGTGGGCTTTTGCCAAGTGTGCTTGAGTTGGCGGTAAGCGTCCGCAACACTTCAACTGCCTCGGTTATCGTGTCGTTCTCGCAGTCGGTGCAGCGAACTCGTAACTGTTTTTCGTCTGTCCCTAACTTCTTGATCGCATCATCGATTGCCTCTTTGACTGGTTCGACCGTTAAAGCCGCCCCCGGTCGACCAGACGAACCCAACTGAGTCAGTGCTCTTTGGACATCGTTGGCAGCACCAGCAAATTCGATCTCGTTCTTCGGTACCGGAGTGGGTGGAGGATTTGCGGTTAGTGTCGAGGTGGACTCGTCAGAGAAGAAGCCGCAACCCCACGTAACCAACACCATAAAGATCAACGTACAGTGAAGTAATCGCTTCATGGTCATGCTGCTAGTCCTCCCGAGAATTCGCTTTGTAATTCCCGTTTACTTCCGCAAGCGTATCCAGATAATCGTTGGCCGCCTTCTTCGAATACAGCACCTCCGAAAGGAAGTGATTGATCGGCGACACTTCCAGTCGCTCAACATTTCCTCGTAAGGTCGAGACAAACTCAGTAAGCCGCCCATTGATGCTGGTCCAGGCGGTGGCGGGCATGTTGTCCTGATCCTGACTGCGCACGTTCCCGATCGACGTAAACGCCGAGAGCACCGGACTGAACGGCCGCTCCAGGTCTTCAGGAACAGTGAAACTCCCATCTTCGACCTGCTCCACTCCCGGAAACTTTTCCTTGAAGCTCGCGCTTCCCCAACGTTCACACCAGCGAATCGTCTGCGGATTTGCACCACTCAATTGCAGGTCTTCGAGGGTGACGCCCGTGTATGGCATGGTCACGCTGCGATCACCAATACCGCGGACCCGATCCGCATTGAGCGCGCCCAACGCGACATTCGTCTTCGCCTTGCTCAGGTTGTCTTCGTTGAGCAGCACGAGGTTCGAGATCTTTAGCGCATCGAGATATTCGCGCTCTTCAGGAGTTGTGTGTTCGGCAAGCTGTGTCTTTAGGCTCTTGAGAATCATCTGCGCCTCATCTCTCAGGCGCGCGCTGATCCGGGGAAACTCCGCAAACAACATCAGTCCCCAACCATTCCCACCGAGAATGAGGTTGCTTCCGCTGGACAACTTAATGCGGTGATCGACAGCGGCCGCGCACGCTTGCAGCAGTGAGTAAGTGACGATGTGGCGAAACAGCAACCGGGTTCGATACCGTTGGTACGAATACGCGCCCATGCCTTTGCGGAGAATTGCGGCTTCGCGTTCTCGAAACTGTTGATCGTTGATTCCGCTGATACCGACTGAATACACAATGTCGAGACTGAAACTGGGATCGGGGTTATTCAGCTTCAACTCACCATCACTTGCACCCTGGATCAGTTTTCCCAGGTGCTTTCGAAACTGACCCGAACCTTCGAGGTCCTCAACGAAGTTCTTTTTGGCAAACTGAAAGAACGTCTTACCGGCAACGCGAATGCTGTCGAGGACCAGAAAGCGGCGATCATGACTAACCGCGATGTCGCAAGTGCCGCCACCTACGTCGATGAAGAGTTCCATTGTGGCCTTGTTGCCCACAGCACCGACCGACTCCGCGATCGCCGTGCTTTCGTCAACTTTGTCGTCATAGCTGAAATCGTTCACTAACGCGGGCCCGTAGCAGTAATAACGAATCTGCTTGAGAGCGTCCTTGACCTTGTTATGGAAGCTTTCGCGATCGTCTTTGCGGAACGCGAGTGGAAACGTGAAGACATAGTGGTCTACCATCGCTCGCTTAGCGAAGAACAGGTCAGCGTGTGCGTAAAGCAGTGTTAACTCGAGGAACAGCGTGCGCCATGGTTCGGTCCGGCCTTCGAGATCCCACTTCAAATTGGCATGTGGTTTCCAGGTCGTGTTGAGGCTGCCTTCATAGAGGCGTTGCTCCATGTCCTTGTGCAGACCAGGAATGTCTACTTTGAAAAGGTGATCGAGCGCGATCTCATCGGGTTCCAACTCGTCCGTCAGCCCCGGGTCGTTTCTTCGCGAGAGCAGCAGGGTTGGGTAAAAACCTTTCGTAGTCGTGGCGCTCCATTCGTAAGGGAAAAACCCTGGTTGCTCCTTCAGAACATCTCTCCTCGCGCCCCAGATCGGGCGAGGCGTGAGCTTGAAGCGCAGGGTCTCGGATTGGCTGTTACTGAAGGCGTATGCGAGTGACGTATTGCTGGTCCCAAAATCTACGGCCAGCTTCGTCTCCAGCTCGTGATTGGGTGTTTGGTCCCCTCCGAAATCGGCCAAAAACAAAACGCCACGTTCGCGATCATTGCTGTCGAACAGGACCAGTCCACGCGGCTGGCTCGGGTTCGCCGAGCCGTAGAGAACGCTCACGTACTCTTCTTCGTCAACCTCGATGAGTTTCGCGAGACGCCCATTCTGATCCACCAGGTGCCAGCGTCCGGCGTCTTCTTTTGCGCCCGCGCCATACGCAGCGTAAAGACGCCACTCACTGGAACATTGCGGTGGCCAGATCGCCACCGAAGAACTCGGCAAGCCCTTCGCGTAACTCGGCCGCGTTTGCCAGATAACTTCTCTTCCCTTGATGGGAATGGACCACTTCACCGACGACCCCTCGATACCCGGAATGACTTTGAGGCGGTCGAGTTCTCTGAAAAGCTCGGGAAAGTGCTTCAACATCTCACTCGAAATCGGAGCGAGACACACCGCCTGATCTTTCTCCGTGACGACGGGATCGCGAAGATCCACCTTATGAAGCGACTTTATGTGCGCAACGTGGTTCTCTGAGGTCCGCGGAATCTTGCACCAATGCGGCGCGTCTGCGAGGAACAAGTCTTTGAGTAAAACTATGCTGTCGTTCTCCCGCAGGTCGCATTCAAAACGGCGTCCCGGAAGGTCGAGGACGATCTGCCGATCGTTCAGGCGCCGATACTGATAAGGAGCCGGCCCGCTCGGCACTATGGCCGTCTTCATCCAAGGCGAGTATTCGGGCAATCCGTTTACAAGATAGAAGATGCGGCCTGCTTCTTCCGCTTCGTCTCCACCAACTTTGTCTGGCTTCACCAGCGGATACAGGTTCAACAACTCGTCGCTGGGCCATTGCTGCATTCCCGGCACTTCCCATCGGGACGGGTCCGCGTCCAGATTCACGGTTACATCGATCCGGTCGCGAAAGTTCGCCTCGCAGAAAACGTACAGTCGATCCTGTAGACTGCGGCTGCGCATGGCGTTCTGAGCAATCGATCGCAGATGCGTGTGAAAGGCTTGCTCTTCTCTTTCAGTCGTTAGAAGTAGTCTCCGGCTTCGTATCCAGGAAAGCTTATTGTCGACAAGATAATCCTCGAGGGTGTCGTCTCTCAGCCACGACGTGCGATCACGCGCCGGGAAAAAGATAACTTCCGGATAGTAAGCGCCCACGACAGTCTGATCGTGTTGGAGCAGCTTTATCGATCTAGGCGCTTCCTCACGCGCGCTGGGATAGGTGCCGCTGAGCGCCAACCACAGATCCCGATCGTAGTCTTGTTGCAGTTCGCTCTGTTTAGACTCAGACAGATAAACGATTCCAAAGTAGTGAAGCAGGAACAGGGTTACCCACTCATCAACCGATTGAGAGACCTCTTGCACAAGTAAACCGTTCTCGTTCGGTTGTCCGGTCTTGGCTGAAAGGTCAAGCACTTTGCGAAACGCATACGCGGCAGCCCAGGAGGTCGGAAACGTTTCGAAGTACTTCGGATCGTAATCGGGACTGGTGAGATACTCGGTAAGAACAGCGCGAAATCCACGCTTCTCAGCGATTCCAGCGCCGTCTCCAAGAATGCCGCTATTCAAAAACTCTTTTCTATTACCATTCATTATCTGTCACACTCCTCATTCCGGCAGCGTCATTCGTCACTTCTCACCAGCAGTCACGCGCATACGTTTATGCGCCAGCGCCAAAAGGTTGGACCATACGAGTCTCAAATATTCACCACGGGTGAAATCCGCGCTTTCAGGACACCACTCTCCGAATTCAAATGTCGAAACGCGAAGCCCGGAGTCGCCCAATTCCAGCTCGCCTTTGGCCTCTTTACTCATGAACTTCTTCGCGGTCTTTGCGGTTATCTCTTTGACGTTGGCGGCGTCGTTGGATAGATAGGGCCAAATGCGTGTGGCGTCTTCGGCCGACCAGCCGATCGTATGTTCAGGATTCGGATCAATCGTCGTCATTACGGCCTTTGCGAACAACGCGGCCGCGGATTGAAAGCGGTTCCAATCGTCGGCCTTGCGACTCTCATTGTCCTGATAAACTTTCCGCAGCCGTTCTATGTCTTTAGGAAATGCCTTGGCGGGCAGGTGCCACGGAATCTGTTTGGTAACGAGGTGATGCATCACCGCTGTGGCAAGGAACACTCTTTCCGGATCAATCTCATCAGGGCCAACCGTGTAACACGGTAGATCGCGAAGCGTCATCTTTTCAGAATTGAGTTCTTCGGTAGAGCTCGGTATCACGTACGACTCGGGGTTTCCGGTACCCGCGCGGGAGAAGAAATTCAGGGCAGCGAGCGCGGCGACGACTTCCGCGGAGTTCAGTGGGTTGCTTTGGCTCTTTCCTCCGTTGCTCCAAACCTTGAGCTTGTCGGGTTCAGGTTTACCTGCGAGATAGAGTTCGTCGAAATAGTCGGCACTGTGATCACGGTAGTATGCAAGGCCCTGGCGCGCGCGTGCTTCCATGGCTTCGGGTTCTGCGTAGAAACCGAGCAGGATTTGTTCGACGAGCTTTCGTTTATCCTCAAAAGTCAAACCGGAGAAAGCAGGCTTGTCGCCATGTTCTTTAACCAGGTCGTCGATCTGTTGCGAAGTAGGAACTCCTTCGCGCAACGTTCCAAACGGAGGTTGAGGCGGAACGCAATAGGGTGTAAGCAAACAGGCTCCGACCCGCCAGTCCCAACTCTGATTGTTTCGTTTCAAAGAACCCAGATACTTGCCCATGATCGGAACGCCAGATGCGCCCGTGCCTCCATGCAAACTGCCACAGAGGAAGAAATTGGTGGCGACGTTCTGGAACCCCGTCAGGCTGCACGCCTTTCCGCCCGGAGAGTTCTCGTCTGTCAACGACTCCGCAAACACCGCCATCACCGCTGCGCCGATGAATGGCTTCTGGTAAAAACCGCGGTCGATCTCAACTGCCAGGTCCTTTTTCTCATAAAACGGCGCCAAAAATGGCAGTGACTTCTTGACGCGGCCGTAGCGGGAATCGAGAATGCCTTCCAACGTCTTGAGGCTGTTGTCTGAATCCGACATACGTGGCAACTGAAGTGGATCAAGATGCCGAACACGCGTGTCGACATCCATGGCCCAACGACTGCTTGCAATGCCGGGAGTATTGTTGTTCCCATTTAATAGTGATTGGAGCTCTTCATACTCTTTCAGGTAGTTGCCAAGTGAAATCGCGGCGCCGGAGTTTAGATCCGGATCGAGTCGCCAGATTTGCAAAGAGTCGCCGGCGCTGGTGAGAATCCCATTCTCCTTGCGTGTCGGGAAACCTATAGCCAATAGCCGAATCAGAGCTTCCGCTACCTTCGTTCCGCTGCCACCGACGGCAATGAAAACATTTCGCATTTGATCACCCTCGCTTAAAGAATTTCTCTACGCCACGGACTCAGCAGGTGTCCCGTAAACATCATCACCGCGTACAACAGCCAGGCGAATACCACTCCCTTCAGCAGTCCGCCCATGCCGACGTAGTTGAAGAAGTTGCGGGTCGTGTACCAGATGACGAGGAGCACGATCAGCACCGGAACCAGGCCTGCGACGATCAGGACCAACGTCTCACCGCGGCTCCACGCTTTTTGTATGAGATTGATCGCGGCGTATTTCTTGAACCACTTGACCGCCAGCATCACCAACGCGCACACGATGGCCACCACCACTGCGGCGAGCACCCAGTTCAAAGCCGTTTCTTCGCAGCCGTCGTCCTCGCACGAGTCGATGAACAACTCAAGAAATCCTGACCCTTGAATTAGCAACGTAAGCATCTTTAAGAGATCCTTTCTCTTACTTTGGACCAATCCTGAGATACCCCTCGGCCACGACCTGCTCCTTAGTAGTTGAAGCATTCCAGAGGCCGAGCAGAGCAGTTTCCAGGTTGAACGTGCGGTTCCCAACTTCACGCGTGGTATCAAGATCGACAGACCAGTCTTTGATCCAGGAAGGACTAATCTGATTGAGGTTTAGCCGCGCCTCGAGGCGATAAACGCGCCATCCAGGATCACCTGTTCCGGAGGCAAACCCCGCGGTCGCATCGATTGTTATCTGTCCGGGACTGTCGACGTGCGTCTGAATGATCTTCACTTCAGGAAAGCGCTTGCCGGCAGATTCGGCTGGGGTGGGATAGAACCCATCAACTTTCCACGTCAATAGCTGAGCAAGTTCTGCTTCGTTAGCTGTATCGAGCGCGTGGTCGGACCAAGGCAATTTCGCCACGATCGAAAATGGCTTAGCTCCCGACTTTTCAGTATCCACGTCGACCCGAAGCGTTAATCTAGCTGGTGAACCGCTTCGCTCCTTGCTGATGAAGACTCTGGCGTCCTTGCCAACGGCCACCTCAAATTCTGCCGGCCCGGTCGTGTAAGGAAATGAGAGGTTGAGCTCGCGAATCGGTTCGGACTTCGGGACCAGTCCCCTCAATCGCTCCTTGAGCGACGAAACCAACGAGTCCAGGGCTCGCGGATCCGGAGAGAAAACGTAGAGGTAGAAAGGTCGGAAGCTTGCGGGGTCGTTGGTGTGCGTCTCGTAAGGAATCGCTGATCGGTTGACTTCCGAATAGACCTTTCCATGAAAGTCTGCGCGGATACCGAGAATGCAGCCACCCCATTTGGCTTGCAACAGTTCGCCGATTCTCTGCCTCACACAAAACTGGTCTGAGCCTGTCGCACAATCGTGTGTGGCGCTTCCCTGTCTGGTTGATTGGACGCCGTCGGTAACGAGAATGTGAAACTTCGGTATCGGGTCAGGTCTAGGGGTGTCGGACGCCGAAACTTTCGCATTTGTAGTTTCGGCCGGAGCTTTGCTCAACGGAGTTGTGGCGACCCGGAAACTCTGGATGGCGCCGGCCAGATTTGTTTCACCACCCCGGTAAACGTTTTGATCTTGCGATGCGCTGGTCAGCTCCATGTCCGCGAGCGCTGGTCCGATGTCGGAGGCGACACGGCGTACCAGGACCTTCGCATCAAAGTTGGCAAACGTTCCCGATGCAAAACGGAGTTGTCGCAGTGTTTTGCCAAATATCGATTGGCCGTCTTTGGTAACGTAACCAGCCATGCTGGCGCTGGTGTCGAGGTAGACCACGAGCTCGTTAGTTGTGTCCACTGGCGCTGCCGGCGCGGGTGTCGGTGTAGGTGTTGATTGCGTGACTACGTCCCTCCACTCTGGCGGGCCATCGCTACAAGCCGCAATCGACAGAACTACAACAACCTGCAAGCTTAATAACATCACTCGTAGGATGCTTGATAAATGGTGAGAACGGCTGGTCTGCTTCAACTGAGGACTCCTGCAACGGTTAGTTGTTCAACCCCGTGTTTGCCTTTGATGGTGGAAACAAGGCGGCGCCTGCTATCTCCATCTTCACGGCCAACACCTCGTGCGTCCGCACAATTCTCATCTGCCGTATCGCGCGTAGACTCTCCCGGTCGCGATTGTCCGTCGCCGCCAATTCAGAAATCGTCTTCAGCGCGTTCAGTGAGCCGCTGACGAAAACTGCCGATTCTTCATCGCGCATCAGAACACAGAGCTCGACCGGATAAATCGAGCGTGTACTCTTGTCCAAACTGAAATAAAAACCTCTGGCTACATTCACCGTCTGCAGCAACTGACCAACGCCACCGAGGTTGAACAGCGACAACGCGACTGATGTCGCCGTCAGAGCAGCATCGGCCATGTCGAGTATTCCTTGTGGTATGAAAAGAAATGCTCTGACTGGTGTGCGATTCGCAGAAATTGCAGCGTTGATTTTCTTGTAGGCGTCAGACGAGACGAAGCTCTCTTTTGCATTGTCGGCGGCCCGAAAGACCGTCAACGCGCCTTCGCGCGTCCCGGCGAAAACAGTTCTTGTCGCGGGCATTGCGACGTAGTCAGCTGCTTTGACGTATACCTTGTGACCGTCTAGCAATTCTGCCGACCAACCAGCATCTTTCAGTCCGCCGGCGATCTGTTTGGTGTCGAAAGTACCGCGCAGCAACAAGCCGGAAACTGCGTGACCGTCGAGAGCACTAAACACCGCCGCCGTGTTCACTGACTCACTCCCGATACCTAAACCGCGCAATATCCGCTCGAATTGATCGCCATCAACGGCGCGCCGCAATTCGTTATCATTGCGGATCGACGACCACTCGATAGTCATCATTGCGCAGCTCTCTGCCGGTACGAGACGAAGCAAAGACGAGTCCCGCCCGGTGGAGCAAGACATCAGCAGCAGCACCAACGTGATCGTCATAAATAATCCCAACCGGAGTTTTCGCATCTGAACGGACTACACCCTTCGCAACAGATAACGGCGTATTGAGAGACCCAGATAGCTAACCGCCGCCATTAACCAAATCCAGAAAAACGCGTAAAGCGCTGGTCCACCTCTGTTCCATTTACTCGCTTGCTCCAAGTACCCCCTCGACATGGCGCAAAAACTTCTCGTCATCCCGCAAAACAAACAACCGGGGCAGCGATAAGCCGGCAACCAGGGATGTCCTGCGCTTACGACTCGTTCATACGAGACAAAAGAACCGAGCAGCGTGAGTCCCACCAGGAGCGTGAATATAAGCAGGACCCAACGAAAGGATTGCCACCAGTCCGCGGCGCTCGGCATTCTTAAAACGTATGTGCCGCCCATGCTTTTCAGAGACAACCTCCACCAAGGATGAGACGGCCGGTTCCGAGGAAGATGGCCATGCCTACGAATGCAACGCCAAGAATTGCCGCTGTTCTATCCGCATCTGATTTGCCATTCGCGATGGCCACGATGCCAATGATGGTCGTGATGAAACTCAGCACGAAGTTGAAATAGTTGAGCCATCCCAGACACGGGATGAAGCCGACCACCATGAATGAAAGCGCGACGATGCCCAGGGTCCTTACTGTCAGGCCGAGCCCGCTCTCTTTGTGCTGACTGTTGGGCCCATGGACCTCATAAGTCACGTACTGAATCTGGGGTGCCGCGGCCGCAGGTTGAACGAGCGGCGCGCTGGTCGCAGGTTGCCGCAATGGCGCGCTATTGACGGGTTGCGAAACCGGCGGCTGGTCCTTCATCCAAACGTAGGGATCCCTCGCGTTTGACGAGCTCGGCTGAGGCTTCGGCTTCGCTAAACCGCAGCTAGGACAAAAATCGCAGTCCGGCTCTAGAAGAAAGCCGCAATGAGAGCAGTAAGGATTCACGGCAGTCGAGAATTCCCCATGAGACCGGCTCTTAAACCGGTCGTGTTCAGTTAATAAGCAAGAGAACTGTTAGCTTCTAGGCAGTATGGAAATGGATGGTGAAACATTACGTCTCCTATTTGGAGACTGTGAAGGTGTAGATTTCGGAGGGGCTGGTATTGTCGCCCTCGGAGAGGCCAGTCAGTTGGATCTGGTAGGTTCCACGCGTCAGCATGTGAGCGGGCAATCGTACTCTTATAACCTTCCCGCCTTCATTTTCGGCTTGCAGATTCGGAATGGTATGGGACTCTTCGTCGCCGGCTCGACGCACGACCGCCTTGTAGCCCGGATAATCTTCTGGCTGCATCCAAAGAAGACGCAGTTCGGCGAAAGGACTAGAGCCGCGGATCGTTAACTCGGCTTGGGACTCGTCACTTCTAACCGATCCGGGTTTCAAAGTCAGTTGTGACGGAGCCGGAACTTCACGAAACCTTGAGGGAGTATTAAGCTGAGCCAACTCTTGTTCGATAGCAAAATGCTGCCTTTGTCGTTCATTCCTCCGGCTGTTTACCCAGACAACCGTAATCACAATCGCAACAGCAGCCGTAACGGCGATCGGAATTACGAGAACGGGCTTTAGCCTCAGCCGATCAAACAAACGGCCGCAGATCGAAGTCCAGGATGCAGCGACAATTGGCGCCGGTGTCGGTTGGTTCGCCGCCCATTCCTGTATTGACTTTGCAATTCTCAGTTTTCGGCGCTGCGGGGGAGTGTCACCATATTGGAAAAAAAATCTTTCGCGGTCTGCCGTCGAGAGGCAGTCCTCCACATAGTCGTCAATCAACTCCTGCTCTGCGGCAAGAAGTCGTTCTCTCATCTGAGGGTCAGTCAAGAACAGACTCTCTATCCGCTGCCGCTCTTCGTCTTCAACTATTCCCAGAAGAAACTGCCGCAATTGTGCGTCAGTCGCCGCTTCTTCCTTCATGGGTCATCCTCCAGACGTCCCCATCCCACAACAATGAATTTTGGTTCAATCCGTTTCATTTTTTCTGGACCATCCGAGCAAGACAGCGTTCAATACATTTTTCCAGTGTGCCGCGAATGCGATGCACCCGGACCCTCAGCGTTTCTACGGAGACACCCAACTCGCGAGCCATCTCAGTCCGGTGATCGATTTTGGCCTGTTTGTCCTTCGCGTAATAAGCAAGAATTAATTCCCGTTTTTCAGCGCTAAGGTCTTGTAAACAAGTGTGCAGGCAATCTTCACGCATGCTTGCGGTTTCATCTTCCACCGCCACCTGTGATGCCGGGAGATCTGTGCCTTCTAAAGAAACCTGTCTTTTGATTCTTTTCGGACTTTCCTTGAGGAGGTTTCGGGCCACCCCGTAGAAGAAGAGCCGCGGATCCCCTTCGAATTTCTGCCGCACCTCGTGCACCTTCCGAGCGACGCGATCGAACACTTCATCAGTCAGCCCGTCGGGATCGGGGCATCGATTCCAGGCGAATATCTTTGTGAGGTCGTAGCGAAGCTGAACGTAGATGTTTGCAGCCTCTTCAGGATCGGGATTGAGCCACTCGAGGATCTCATCAAGGCTCTGCGGTTGGATTGCTCTGTCTCGGGCCATCGCGGCGTAGTGTTTCTCGCGTTGAGGTAAGTACGTCGTTAGTCTACGCCTCCATGCAAGTCTTACGCACGGGCAGACTGGCGCCTTCGTCTGCGAAACACGACGATTGCTGACGAAGCCAGCACGACGAACGCGAGAATCATCCAGCCGGGGTGAAGTCGTGATCTATCTTCAACGGCGATGTGGTTAGTGGACTCGCCTTGCAACACGAACCCGGCCCAGAAATAAGGCGCGCGCCACTGCTTCTCTTTCATAGTCTTTAGTTTGGCCGCTCTGAGCGCCGCGCCCGTCGACATTCCCTGCTTTAACATTGACTCGTAAAGGCTCGTCATCAGATTCGCCGTCGCGCGGTCATCGACCTTCCAAAGACTCGCGACAACGCTCTTAGACCCCGCAGACAGGAAGCTGTGGGTCAGACCCAAAAACCCTTCACCACTGATATCCTTGCCCAACGCTGTCTGACATGCGCTCAGCACGATTAGCTCAGCCGAAAGATTCAAACTGTAAACATCAGGTAGCGGCATCACGCCATTCTGCCGCATGCCTTTCGGATCGACCATCGTCAGTACAATGCCAGACAATTCAGGATGGTCGCGATCGAGGAATGCGTGAGTGGCGAAGTGAACGATCTGATATTCCCTGATGCGTGAACTCATCAACGTTTCACGATTCGCGTCGAAACCTTTCACGATCATACTGGTGCCGCTGGGCGCTGCAGCGGAAATCGCGTCCGCCTCGATTGATGAATAAGTCAGACGTGACAGTCTCCCGCCGCGCAAAACACTCGGTAGTTCGCGCTGGTCAGCACCATTGGAACTCTGGTCTGACGAGGCGTCCGCAACCACGGGAGCCATCGGCGCGGACCGCACACGAATATCGTTCCGGCTGAACACCGGATCCGCAATCACCGCAACACTGCGACAAGGCGAGTGCGCGTTTCTCTTTTCACTGCGAATCGCTCGCAAAGTCGCAATTGAGGGCGACGAAGAGATCTCATTGGTATTTATCAACAAAGAGTCTATGAACGTATCCCAATTCGTTGGCCCGGCCGATTCCGCGCGCGGGGTGGGCAACGCTTCGAACGGAATTGACTGCAATGTTCCTTCCGTCAGAATAAGTAGTTTCCTGTTTCCGAGTTGTGGAGCCACTGGACCGAGCAGCATTCGGCTTAAGTTATTTGCCTTCTCGGGAAGTTGATTGTCTGCTGCTTCCACGCCGACCTGATACGCAGTTCCGGACTGGTCAACCGGCGCCTGACGGGCTGTCAACAATGGATAGACTTCACGTACAGCATCTTCGATAGTCGTGCGAGCTGGTAATTCATAACTCTGACACGAGTTCGCTGTCACGGCCCACAGGTAACTTCGCTCGTCGCCTAGAGCATATTGGAGCAGCATCGTGTCGGAGTCTCGCAACTCATTTTGAATCTCCGCCAGGCTGGTGGGTGCAAACGATCCGAGCGAGACGAGTTTCGGCACCTGCTTCCAGAGCTGGCCCTGAATGTCCTGATATTCCGCGCGAAGTTGGGCGATCTCGTTTGCGACCTCCGCAAGTTCATCCGCGTTCTTCTGCGTGAGCGAGAGTTCCATCCGATACTGAGCCTGTACGCTGATCAAAACTCTTAACTCGCGCTCGCGTTCAAGAAGCTCCGCGGAGACATTCAGATGCAAATCCGCGGGCGACTCGCTGAGAAGATCGATCAGTGAACGAGCCCGGCTGCGATCACTTACCAATAATGCTTCAACGTCGTAACCCTGGCCGGGCAGCGCGCGATGAGATTGCATCAGGACGTCGACCCAGAGATCGTAATGCTTTCTAACCGTCGCGAAATACAACGCGCGTAGATCGGGACTTCCGACATCGTCACGCAGATCCTCGATGGTGTTGATCGAATCCTTGATGACGGACAGCGCAGCTTCGTATGAGCCCAAACTGAGTTGAGCGCGTGACAGGTTGTACAGAGTAGTAAGCAAAGTGCCGGTATCGCCGATCTGCTCACTCAAAGGGCGCGCGCGCTCGTAGATAGCCAACGCTTCCCGTTTCTGGCCCAGTTTTAGTAGGAGATCTCCGTAAGTGTTGAGGGCTACAGCCTGGCCGCGTAGGTCGCCGGTGCTTTCGTAGAACCTCAGCACTGTACTATGGTGTTTCAACGCCTTTTCCGTATCTCCTTGCGCGTTGTAAACGAGTGCGATCCCCTCAAGCACCAATGCCTCAAGACGGCTCTTTCCGGCGCTCCGGCTCAACTCCGAAGCACGTTGGTAATAAGTAAGTGATTGCTCGAGATTGCTTTTCAGACGATGTACGGTGGCCATTTTGTAGAGAGCGCCGATCGCGAAATCGAGTGTGCCAATGCTTTTATAAACGCCAAAGGCGTTCTCGTAATTCTGCAAAGCTGCTAGATGATCGCCACGGTTCTCAGAAGCCTGACCGATGGCCACGACTGCGGTCGCCTCGCCCAGACGATCTCCCATGGACTGAAAGATCGTGAACGCTTGTCGATGAAGTTTCATCGACTCGACTTCCTTCGTTTTCGAAGAGTAGGTCAATCCTGAGGCTATCAACGCGAGCCCTTCCCCCGCTTTGTCGCCCGTCGCCTGATACAGTTCCAAAGCTTTAGAGACGTCCGCTTTGGCCTTGTCGGGTTGGCCCAGCGTTCCGGCTATGTAACCGCAGAACAGATGTGTTCGGGCTTGACCGTTACGATCGTCCGGCAACATTTTGCGGGCACGCTCGAAGTAGTTACGGGCCTTCAACAAATTACCTTTAGCGTAAATCACCTCGCCCATATAACTAATTACTTCGGCATAAGCATGCGAGGCAATTGGTGACGGGTGAGATTGACGAGACTCAAGCAGTGTCAGCGCTTTACTGAGCGTCGCGTACGCGGTATCGCCGTCGCGCGTCAACGAATACAAATGACCGATGCGACCCAGCGCCTGGCCTTCAGAGATGCGATCGCCTGTTTGTCTGCTCAGCTTTTCAGCGTACTCAAAATGCTTTAGAGCTTCCGGAAACTGAGTCAATCGAAAGCAGATATCGCCAGCTTTAATCGCCGTCATCGAGGCATTTGAAAGGTCGGAGACAGACGTCCAGGTCCGCGCTGCTTTGTCATACTTCTCGATGGCCTGCTCCAGAGAAACCTTCGTCCAATCGGCGCGCAACACCTCGGCTCTGCCCATCGCCTGTCGAGCTTCACCGTCCTTTCGGTCTACGACTGTAATGGGCGTTAATGGATGAATCTTGAGTTCAAGTGGCCTGCGTGTTTCCACCGTCTCGCGAGAACGGAGTTCGATTTGGTACAACCCGGCAACCTCGACCGGAAACGAGAGCTCCACCATCTCAAATTCCTGACTAACATGCTCGACAAGCTTTGTACCAGTTGGGCCATATAGAACCGTTGATAGCGCGAGGTCACCTTTATTGATCTCGAAACGAAGAAATTTGGCCTGGCCAACCGACACTCCGATTACCTGCTGAGCACCGGGTCCGAGTTCACGTTGGAAAGACGATCCCGGTGCAAGTTGAACGACGCCGCCGGTATTCTCGCCCGGTTCTGACTCAGCCGGGGGAGCCTCCGTTGACGGAAAGAACAGCAACAGAAGCGAGAGGCTCAAGCAGCTTACCGCAAGGCCTAGAATCCCTTCTCTTTTGTTTTTGCTTTTCTTCCCTGCGGACATTGAATTGGAACTTACTTAATGGAGACTTTGACGTCGTGAGTCTGAACCTCCTGAGAGGACTGTGTGGTCATTCTCGAGGAGGTGTAAGAATCAGGCTCTATTTACCATGTATATCGCAAAGAATTCAATGACTACAGCACTGCGCGTAACCCGCGCATAACAAAGAAGGTAGCCCATGAGCTACCTTCTCGCGTCGGGAGAGAGGTTCAATTAGCGCCCGTCCCGGAGCGCCTTACCGATGCCAGCAGAGGTTTTTCCGGATTTGTTCGAGGCTTCTCGCCAATCCTGGAGAATACCGAGCCGGGTACCTGGCGTCTTTCGAGGCTTTATCAAAGTAGCAGTGGGCTGCGCCTGGGCCACTGTGGAATTCTCTTGCATTTGCTTCATATTGCTAAAACGGGGCATTTTCCTGTCCTTTCTATTCAAGGTGTGAGATACCGCAGTCATTTCACACAATCCATTCTGTCGGGCGCGATTTCCTCGCCGGGAAATTCACGCCTGGCGGCCGACGTAGTTATGATCTCCGACCAAACTCGTTTCTGACTAAACCGCGTAATGCGGGACCTGCCAAATACTGTGATTTCGTATTCGGACACTTCTTCTGCTTCTTTGAAGAGGAGACGTGAATCAATGATCTGGTGTTTTGTCTCCTGCTCGTTGACGAACTGGGGAAACGAATCAAGTTCATTCAAACCCGCGCGCACGAACAGTTCGATTCCCTGTGTTCGCGGCATCTTTGTCAGGCTAAGTTCCGCCTTAGCCGAGTCGAACGCGTCGCGTATCGACTTGCCGAATCCGAGTGCGCGGTAGAACGCGCCTGCAAATGCAACTCCGGCTTTGTCTCCAATCCCTTTGCCGGTGCCTACGGCATAATCGATGACGTCTGCAATAAGGCGGGCCTGGACCTTCGTAAAACAAGCGTTGAGTAAAACGAGCCGCAGATGAGCGCCGTAAAGCGCAAGCAGTTCTACGAGTCCTTGTCTGTCGATTGTTTTACTGCGTCCTGGTGTGCCACCAAAAATGAGCTTCTGCTTTTTGTTTCCATGGCCGCTGAAGTGAACAATATGCGGTCGGTAGAACAACAACAGCCTTTGCAGATCGATCGGTCTTGTAGCTGTGTGGTTGTACAGTTCGAACCTGGTCCGATATGGACCTTCCTGAATTCTTTCGAAAACCTCCCTGGCTTCCTCATCCACTAGAATCCGGCTCGTCGTCCATGGATTGGCAGACAAAAACAGTATGCGGATTTTTTCAGTCATGGCTATCCTCACGTTGTTAGATCAACTTATAACCACGAACTTAAAAGAGTGTTCGTTTTAGTACCCACACAACGTGGCGCAGGAATTAGGAAGATCTCTTCACGTGACGGAAAAATTTTTTTCGGTGGGTCCCGGGAGCTTGATGAGTTGGGAGGATTAATACGTGAGAGGGCGGCTATGTAACGTAGGAAAGCACTACATTGAACAGGAGTGCGTTTCTGTTCTTCGGAACGAGAGAATAGATCGTCTGCGGGAGAGGATCTTCGCGCGTCAATTGTCTGGTGCCCTCAGACGACGCGGCCAGCTGCTCTTCTATGGTTCGAGTCTGGCCTGCTCCTCCATTCATCTCGAAGCGGTCAGCCTCGGCACCCCATTTTTGTTCCCATTCGGTTAGTTGTGTCTTTGAAATCGGCAGTGGCCGGTCAGAAAGCGGCAAAGGCAGCGGTGAGGAAGTAACGATGAACGTGAGCAACTCACCGGATTGTTTCGGTTTCGGAGTGGCTCGGAAAGGAACCTCGCCATGTCCGGGGATGTCTATCAACTTTCCCGGTTTGAGCCGGTTGTCCTCACCTTTGATGGGAAATATCAGATTGGTCTCTCCGAAACTGCCGTCGGCCAGCCAATCACGGTTCACTACATAAAGGTAACCAGCGCGCGGTGTTTCGATGCTTAACCGGAGCGAATCACCATCGCTAAATCGGGCACCGGCTTCGACGCGTCTGGGTATCCACTCCAATTTATTCCGGTCAACTTCATAGACGGCCCGCTCGCCGGCGGAAAACCCAGCGGTTGCAGGTTCGAGTTTCCAGATGGTGAGACCTACGTGTAACCGGGAGCGATCGAATGGTTTCGTTGAGGTCGTCGCCTGCTTGTACTCGCTCCGCGGTTTACTTGGACCCTTACTAGACTTTGACCTCGCCGGACGGTTCTTCAAAAAATCCTCTGAAATGATGTCTCGTTGGTCATCAACTTGCGCACGGATAGTAGTTGCCTGCTGAAATCCGCCAGCAATCAGTGAAACGAGAATGAGAAAGAAGCTGAACGGTTTGAAGTTGGGCCGCACAAATTTCATCTGTGTTGAAACTCCACCATCCTAACCAACAGATCGCCCGCGCCGCGCACGATCGTCTGGTGGGTATCCTTATTGGTAGCGTATCGGGTCTTTGATTCGCTTTCCTTCGTCATTAGAAACTTCTTGGTTGCGACTAAATACTCGCCGGTCAGAGCTCCTGGAGGGTGCTTAAAGGCTTCAAGCTTTGCCGCTTCCAGTTCAGGTACGGGTGAAATTGACCATACGATCCAGAAGTTTTCTGTGCCTGTCTGGCCCGCGAACTTGTTCCAGTTGGTTTGGACCAGTTGATTTGCTCCCAATGTGGCTAAGCCGTCGTTAGACACTGGCGTTGGGTACAGAATCGTAAAGCTGGTTCCGGATTGCGAAGGTGGTCCTTCGTTGAACAGGTATAGATAGCCGGGATCCGGACTAGAGACGTTCAGACGAAACCGGTAACCGGTTTCAAAAATCTCTTTTCCGGACGATAAGAACGCGTCCTGATAAGGCTTTCCGTTGCGCATCTTCTGCACGTTCAACCAATAAGTGAACGAACGCGCCGGACTGGAACTTGAGGCAGGCTCAGTCGCCTGAATTTGTGTTTCTACTATTGCTGGTTGCCTGTTGCGAAGAAAGACGACGGTGCTGATGCCGATCAGAGCAATCACCACAGCAGCCAGTACAAATTTGCGCGATCCTCCAGCGACCTCGGTTAAGAAAACATTTTGTGGTGTCTCCGGACGACCAGTTAAAGCGCGTGCCAGCCGATCGCCAAACTCCGCGGCACTTCGATAACGAGCAGCCGGATCGAAAGACAACGCACGGAGCAATATCGCCCGCGCTTCCATCGTCAAGGTCGGTCTCAAGTCAACGGGATTGAGCCGCACACCTTCGCGATGCATTTCCAATAGTTGCGGTGCTGAGGATGGGTTGAACGGACGGCGGCCCGTAATAATTTCGTATGCGATGATGGCCATCGCATAGATATCGCTGGCTGCCGTAATTCTCTCTCCACCACGAAGCTGCTCCGGAGACATATAAAGAAAGGTGCCGACGGGCGCGTTATTCACTGTGCTTCGAGCAACCACGGAGTCTTTCACCTTCGCAATGCCGAAATCCACGACCTTCACCAACTCAGTGCCGCCTTTAAAAAACTGAATCAGAATATTTTCCGGCTTCAGATCACGATGAAAAATTCCCTGTTCGTGAACGTCCTCGAGCGCTGCGCCGAGCTGTTTGAGAATCATGGCGGCACGTTCCAGATTCATACCCTGGTCTGTAATCTGCGATCGGAGAGTGACACCATCCACGTACTGCATCACGATGTAAGGCTTACAACCGGGAAGCTCTCCGGCTCCGAGCACACTGACAACATTAGGATGATCGACACGACAAAGAGCTTCGACTTCCTGCCGAAACTTCTTAACTACGTACGGATCTTCCAGCGAAGCTTGTAAAAGAACTTTTATAACAACCGGCCGGTCGTGAAGCGTTGCGTCGCGAGCGAGATAAACCTGGCCCATGCCGCCCTTACGGAGTTTCTTTTCGACCAGATATTTTCCTTCGATGGTCGTTCCCTCCAGGCTTTCGCCAGCCGAAGAACCGCGACCGTTCGAAGCATCTCTGGTGCTTGAAATGACACGTAGTCCTATTTCGAATACAGGTGATTCCAAAAAACCTGCCGCGGTGTCATCCGCATTGAGAAGCGAGATAACCTCTCGCGCTAGCAGTGGATCGCCGTTGCAGGCACTCGCCAGGAAAGCCTTGCGTTCGGAGCGTGCGAGCGGCAAGGTCGAATGATAGAGTTCTTGAATACGATCCCAGAGGGGGCGCTCCATTGATTGTCTCCCAGGGTGAGAACGCCAGCGGCGAAGATTTGTTGAGCGCGAGAGCGCCTTGGATCCAGTTTGGCGAGCGGCATTTTATACACTCGACCTAACTCTGACAATAGTGAACGGCGCCTCGAACGTAATGGTTTCTGTCTTCAGTTCATTACCATTATCAGCATCAGGCACGTTTTTCTGAGCATCGAGCCGGGTTGCTGGTAAGATGCCCGGGACCCGAAGTCTCTAAGCATACCTGCTCGATTGTGTGTTTCTTGTTGATGAGATGAGTCGTGAGCACGAAATCACTGAGTTACTTAAGGCGTGGAGTAATGGTGATTCTCAAGCACTCGAGAAGCTGCTGCCCCTGGTGGACCATGAGCTAAGCAAGATCGCGCACGCTTACATGCTCAGGGAGCGGCCGGAACACACGCTGCAAACTACAGCGTTAGTTAACGAAGCATTAATCAGGCTGCTGGGCGGCAAACGAATTCATTGGCACAGCCGCAAACATTTTTACGCGCTTGTCGCGAGGCGGATGCGACAAGTTCTGATTGAGTATGCCAGGAAACGTTCGGCGCGTAAGGGCCCTGGGGACGCTGAACACATGGACCTCGACAATGCTGTCATCACGCCGGAAATGTCCGAGGAACTGCGGTTGCTTGACGAGGCATTAACCAAACTGGCAGAGTTTGACCCACTCAAGTCGGCAATCGTTGAATATCGATTTTTCGGGGGCTACACACTCAAAGAAGTGGCGGAACTGCTCGACATATCGGAAGCCACAGTAGAACGCGAATGGCGCTTCACTCGCTCGTGGTTGAAGAAAGAAATAACTAACGCATCATCATCTGGTTAGTGTCACGCCGAACGCTTGAGTTTCCGCATCAACAATCGACCGGATCTCAGCGCCACAACGCGTAAGCAACCTCAGAGGCGCGCTAAACTTCTTAGACCTATGCTAGCGATACCTCGCATTATATTGATTCTGGTGATGTTGACTTCGGTTGTTTCCGGACAAGCGGGCACGGCTAGCAAGGGCGGAAGCATCAGATTGGAAAAACCCGAGGTCCGTCGTCGATCAAATACTCAAATTCTGTCGCCCGAGTATCGGCGCATCGTTAGCATCCTCGAGTCCGACTTCCACCTCGAGCTTAACTTCTCGGAACTTCGGGATGAGTACGAAGGCGCACTCAAGAATAACCACGCCTTAAAGTTTGAGACAGTTATAACGGCCTACATCGCCGCCGAACAGCAATCACCCTCATCTGCGACTAATGATGGAGAAGCAGTCGTACGTGCACTGAAACCTGCGCGTAACAACTTAGCACTAGCTCTGCAGCGTGTGTTTTCTCTTACCGAAGAACAAGCCAAAGATCGAGCGGAAGAAGCTGTCGAACGTTACAAACAAGCCGTGCTACAGGCCCGCCGGCACTAGTACCCAATCTCCTTCCGGTCTGATTACTATTTGAGCTTACCGTTTACTGTTAATGCGACATACAACCCGGCGCGCGAAACATTGGGTGTCAGACCAAACCTTCCACCCACCCTGAAGGACATTTTCTTATTGCCAAGAAAGTGCTCAAAGTAATCAAGTGTATACATTTCTGCATTTGATTCTTTAGTAGCGAAAGTCCCGCCAACTTCGAAATGAAGACGTTTGGTGTCGGTTAGCCAGTGTCTATAGACGCCGGCTAAGCTCGATGTTTTGGCAAAGCCGTTGCCCCCGCCCCTTGCGGCGAAGTATTCGACAAAGTCGAGCTCAACGAAGGAATTGCTAAAGCGTCCGCCTAAGTTCTTGTTCACGGTTCCAAACAGAACGTGATCGATTTCCCCTGAACCCAAATTCTTCTCGACGCTGGCGCTCGGAAACTTCACGCCATAGAAGAAAGACACATTCGGTTTATTTGTCTCCTCTTTCTCCAGTACGGCATCGCCTCCAACAAGCAAGAGAGTATCGCCAAAGCCTGTGCTTCGGGATCCCATCAGCGGTTTACGCGACACGAAATTATCGTTATCGACCTCAACGAAGATCCTTCGAGTCACGTAAACACTAAACCCAAACCCTCCAACGACTCTTGTCGCAGTATCCTGCTCGTGACGCGGTCGAGCTCCAGCATTTACGCCGTAAATGAAAAAGAAGGTACCCGGGTCTGTGCCTGATTTTGGCTCTTCCGGTTCCTCAGACTCGGATGTCTCCCCAGGAACAGCGTTGGGTCTGACGTCAGGAGCCGGCGAAGGTATCGGCGTGGCTCTTTGCCTTGAAGTCGGTAGAGCAAGCTCCGCTTTTTCGGGACGGTTTATACTTCCCCGCCCGCCAGTGACTCCTTTCTGTGCAAGCGCAGGAGTCACAAAGATTACGAGTGTCGACAAAACAGCGCTCGCCACTATCGGATAGATTCGGCTTTTATTGAATATCATCTGGACCTCCATGTTTCTCGAATTGGTGCGATTCACAACCTAGTGCAGATGACGGGCTAAACATTTCATTTGCGAGATTCAGGTGGTGAACATTGACTGGTGGGAAGGCCTGACACCGCTGGAAGAAGTTCCCACGAAAGGTGTGAAATGTTTTGCTTCTCTCTATCACGTCAGAATGGTTGAGGAATTTTGCTTGACTTTTTGACAGACTGAATTAGAGTGCACCAGTCTTCCCAGAACCTTTCGCATCTCGGATTCAGTTTCGTCACTTTAGTCTTCATCACTTAGCTAAAGGAGAAACCAATTGATGTCCTCTCCACCAGAACCCGAGTACATTTCTGAAGCCACCAACGAGGAACGAGATCCTTGCGAGCGCTATAGGGAGGCCATTGATGCGCCAACCGAGAACGACACTGCGCTGGATGCCGTAGACCCGAAAACTCCCACGACGACCGTGATGATCTATCTCGCTGGTGACAACAACCTCAGCGAAGAATGTGTCTATGCGCTTACGGAACTGAAGAAAGCAAGACCTAATAGCCTCGTCAGAGTGTTCGCCCAATACGATCCCGGCGACGAGTTCCTGCCAACTCAGCGCGGAAGAAGGGTTAGTCGGGGAGCAGCGTAAGCTCTCACGCGAACTGGACGAAATTGAAGAACAGATTCGCGCCAATAGCCAACCGTATGCGAAGCTTCCTAAGACACCTTTACTTTCCGGTAAACAAATTCAGGATCTGGTCGGTAACGACACCCTGCTACTTGAGTTCTCGCTAGGCGAAGATCAAAGTTACGTCTGGGTAGTCTCGTCAGAATGGATTAGGAGTTTTACTTTGCCCGGCCGAAAAGTGATCGAGACCACGTGTAACGATTTGTATAACGCGCTGACCGCCCTCTCAAATGAAAAAACCGGGCTATCGACGCTTCCTACGGTTCGCGTTGTTGATCACGATGCGCTCGTCAAACGCTTATCACAACAATTGGGCTCGCTTATCCTCGATCCATTTAAGAACCTGCTGGCTCAAAAGCGTTTACTTATAGTGTCGGATGGTGCACTTCAGTACATTCCCTTTGAAGTATTACTCAGCTCAGCAAACGGCAATCACGATGCGGAGCGAATGCTCATTGAGAATCATGAAATTGTGTATCTGCCATCTGCTTCGGTGAGTGCCAACAACAAGCCCAGCTTGCTAATCGTCCGCAGGCGCCCAAGACGCTCGCGATCTTCGCAGATCCAGTTTTTGATAACGCCGACGATCGCTTGAAGGAAAACAAACCAGGTCGCGTCGCTCCAAAGTTGGACCAGGAACGGAGCGACGGCACAAGGAATGTTCCTGTCCGCAACGCACAGGTGGCGAACGGCCTGGAGTCAACGTCAGCAGGTGCTTTGCGAGCGGCAGGTTTTAATCAGGGCATACCGCGGCTTCCGTATTCATTTCAGGAAGCACAAAGAATTAAGTTGCTGGTTCCTGACGCAAAACGACTTGTCGCACTGGGCTTCGATGCTAACCGGGTTCACGCAACGAGTAGAGACCTGACTGACTTTCGATTTTTACACTTCGCCACTCACGGGATACTCAATAGTGAGGATCCGGAACTCTCGGGCATTTTGCTGTCGATGTTGGATCGTAACGGAAAGGCTCAAGATGGTTTTCTTCAGCTGCACGAGATCTACAACCTTCATCTTCCGGTTGAACTCGTTGTCCTCAGTGCATGCCAAACCGCTCTTGGCAAAGAGATTAGGGGTGAAGGACTATTCGGATTAACTCGCGGTTTTATGCACGCAGGAGCTCGACAAGTTGTTTCCAGCCTGTGGAAGGTTGACGACTCCGCGACAGCGGACTTGATGGGTCTATTCTACACGGAGATGTTGGTTCACGGCCGTTCACCCGCCGCTGCATTGCAGCAGGCCAAGTTCAACATGAGAAAACAAAGGCGTTGGCAACAACCTTTTTACTGGGCTGGTTTCATTATTCAAGGGGATTGGAGGTGAACTCTTATTGGCGCCGAGATTTTTCCGCTATAATTCGCGCGACAAATCTCACTTCGGAACCTTGCTGAGGGCCCCTTGGCGCAAAATGACAACACCTTTCATAAGGTAGATAACGGCCATTCACGAAAAACACGGTCAGTTGACGGTTGGAAACTGACGGAGTTGGCCTTCAATAAGCTGCTCTCGTCCCTGTCTCCCGATCGGGATGAAGCGGCGAACCTTTACGAACTGTTGCGAAGAAAACTAATTCGATTTTGCGAATCAAATCAAGGCATTCCCGCAGAGGATGGAGCCGATGAAATCATCAACCGCGTAGCGCGGAAAATCGATGAAGGCGTTCCGATCGCGAACGTTTTCTCTTACGCGTACGGTGTGGCAAAGTTGGTATTGAAGGAATTCTGGAGAGAAACCAATACACTCCGATCGCCTGCGCAAACGGTTACCCCACTTACGAACCCCGACGCCGTGACGAATGAAGATGAAGATATCAAGTTACAATGCCTTGATTCATGTCTCCAGCAGTTGTCAAAAGAACATCAAACACTGCTGCTGGAATACTACCGCGAGGAGCGGCATGCAAAAATCGAACTGCGTCGGGAGTTAGCGGAACAAATGAAGATTCCGCTTAATGCGCTTCGTATTCGCGTTCACCGGATCAGAAGAACGCTTGAAGATTGCATGAGAGAGTGTCTCGCTGCCGCGAGATGAGTGCTGGAATTCAGTTCAAGCCATAAGGTTGATTGCGTTGATTCTCAAAGATAAAAGTGAACAGGCCAAACAATACCTCCTGGGTAGGTTGTCCGAGACGAACAAATCTCGGTTTGAGGAGGACTATTTCACCGATCACGAACTATTCGAAGAGCTTGAAATCGCTGAAGATGAGCTCGTAGATGCTTACATCCGGCATGAACTTTCAGACAAAGACCGAGAGGACTTTGAAGCGAACCTTAGTATTTCGCCAAGGTTGGCGGAGAGAGTTGTGTCAGCCAGAACACTAGCGACGTCCATCCGCAGAACACCACCAGCAACGATTCAGGTTTACCCTGTTTCAGCAGAGGTCAAAACAATCACGCCGCAGCCGACTCGCCAGTCCGGCGTTGTCGATGAGGACAAATCACCGTTTTGGCGCAGGATTCTTTTTCCGAAAGCACTTTATTCGTCACCGGGTTTGGCTGTCACAGCTACTACTTTGTTGTTCCTGTTAGGCGGCGGTGCGCTTTTCTTCGGCTGGATGCGCTTGCGCACTGAGTCGAGTCGTTTGGCCCTGGAACGTGCAGAAATTCAGCGCCGCAATCAGGATCTCGTACGTGAGAATGAAAAACAAAAGTCCGAGTTGACTGCTCAGATTGCTGAGGCACGCGCAGAGAACGAGCGCCTGTTACAGCAGTTGAACTCGGCGTCCAACAGCCAGCGGCACACTCTGCAGCGAGAAGTAAATGCTGTATTGCTTTTGTTTCCAGGAGGGTTACGAAGCAGCGGCCGCCGTAGTGTCGTGGAGATCTCCGGACACACTGCCAGTGTCAAACTCCGCCTTGCGCTTCGATCAGTTGATTACAAAACTTACAGCGCAACGGTCAAAACTGCCGAACAAACACCAATTTGGTCCAAAGCCCAACTCAAACCTCGTAGCAGCAGTGCCGATGCCACTGTTGTCGATCTGGTCATCCCCAGCTCCAGATTGCCTGCCGGAACCTATGTCGTCGAACTCAGCGGTTCCAACGACTCAGCAAACGCTGAACGCCTTCCTGATTATTCGTTTCACGTAGTTCGCAAAGGCAATTAGTTCCCTTCCTTCTTCACTCGGTGAAATGGATTTGCGCCTTTTGTCACACCCGGTTGAATAGACAACAAGGAAGGAGAATCGATATGTCCAAGTGGCCAGAGTCGGCTGTAGCCGTCGCATTGATAGTGCTAATTGCCGCGGTGTCTGTTTCCGGCATATCGCGGTACACCGTTGAAGACTTCTTGAAAATATGGGCCGCGTTGACCGGACTGCTCGGAATCATTACCGGCGCGATCGTGACGTACTTCTTCACGCGCACATCTTTGGATAACGCGGAAAGGAAGTTGATGGACGCGGAACGAAAGCTGGAATTCGAGCGCGAACGTTCGCGTGCTCTCCCGCCCGCCGCAGGTTACCAACAAAACGAGCGGAAATCGCCCGGTCCGCAACCCGAAGATCCGATCAAAGAATGGGTCGGCGGCGGCCAACAACGCCGTCTTACCTGATCGTCGTGGTTACTACAAGGAAAGGAGAAATGAAATGACACGAAATCTAGCAGTTAACATCGGACTTAACCACGTCGACCCCGACCATCGAAGGCAATGATCGAATTTGAAAGCAGGTCGTCCGCTCCTGCCGCGGTGGCAATGGGTGTGCGGCTCATCCCACCGCAAATGGCAACGGCAGTATACGAGGCACATCCCGAACTCTACGCCGCCGCTCAGTTCAGTGCTTTTCGCGGTGACCGGGCCGAAATTGGGGCCAGCGTGATCCTTATGTCCGGATGTCAGGACGATCAACTATCGGCCGACACGGGATATAACGGATTATTCACCCTGAAGATGCTGAAAGTCTGGAACAAAGGAAAGTTTAACGGCAATTATAGCGACTTCGTGAACCAAATCAGGAAGCAAATGCCGAAGGAGCAGCAGCCAAACTTCGCCACTGCCGGTCGCCATAATTCACAATTCGAAAGCGAGAATCCGTTTACAATCCTCACTAATAATCGGATTCAGCCGAGTGGTAAAAGCTTTTCGATTCCTCCCCCGGAAGCCGCCCTCACGCGGCCAGAAAAGAACGGCGACAGCCTGGCTCGCGATCAGAGATCCGCGACTTTGAAAAAAGCTATCTGGGCGCCTGGACTTGAAGATCCGGACCAGTCGCGGCAGCAAAAGGTGACTAACAACGTCAACGGTGCGGCAGCCCGCACAGTCATGCGAGGTCCCGGCCCATTACGCGACTTGATCCTCGGTATCGATAAGATAAGCGTCCCCTTTGAAAGCGACATAGGCAACGGTGTTGGCAAGAGCTGGCACGAGTTCCGCGACGGCAAGCGATTTCGCATAACCTCAACGCCACGCGCAGCAGTAAACACATTTGAGTCTCTGGCAGCCTTTGACGTTCATGCCGACGTACTCTGGCCCGGTTCTATGGTGCAGGGCAGAAGTTTGCCAGGTGCAGTGCTCCAACCAATCGCGCTGAATCGTTTGCCCGGTACGATCGTGCTCACAAATCTCATGGTAGAGGGCTCATCGGGCACCTACACTAGTGAAGTCGAACGCCCTTCGCTCGGAAGCGTGCAGCAAACCGTTCAGGATCTTCTCGCACAGAAGTTCGAAGAAGATACGCCTGCAAAAATCTCCTTCTACATGAAGCAGTTTTATTCGCTTGAACATGCCATGATGCAGATTGGTGCATCGTATAGTTGGCTTTCGGGAAGCGGCGCGCCGAAGTGCAGTCGAGCACCTATTCGGAGCTGAGTAATTACGTCGTAAGGTTCGTCCAGGCGTATTACAGCGTCTCGTTCGAGCCGCCTGGAACTCCCGAAGCACTATTCGCGCCCGATGTTCCGGTCGAGGACGCAAGCCTCTATATGGGCGAGGGGAATCCACCCACATACATTTCAACTGTCACTTATGGACGCCTGCTACTCGTATTCGCTTCGACTCAGGCAGAGGCGGAGTCGCTGCGTCTCGCATTGGCCGCAGCGTTCAGCTCCTTAGTCGGCAGCGGGATTAACGTCGAGACCCAGCATCGCAAGGTGCTACAGGAGAGCGAAATCAAAGTACTTGCACTCGGCGGTCCCGCATCAGGTGTGGTGAAACTACTGACCAATTCCGACAAAGCGAAGGGCCTTGAAGAGTATATGACAGCCGGACAAAATTTCACGCGTGAATCACCGGGCGTGCCCATCGCTTATCAAGCACGTTATCTGCGCGACAACGACGTCGCCCGCGTTTCGTTCACAACCAACTACGAAGTTCGCACGGGACGTCCTGATCCGCTGAGGGTGAGAGCGCTTCAGCTACGTTTTCATACGCATGACGACGACAAGGATCGCCACGCTCGCATTGTGGTCGAGATTCGGCTCCGTGGAAACGTTATCTGGCGTGGTGATTTTGGTAAGCACATCACATGGCCAGACCATACCGACGCACCGAATTCGTGGGAGCCGCCATGGATGCTAAACCTCTCAACTGAGGTTTCGTTAGACGAGGTCACTTCAATGAGCCTTCACGGCGAACAAGTTGATGATAACAGCGGCTGGAATATGTCTTACGACGTTTGGGCCATCTGCGAAGATGGAAGTAATCCTCATGTCGGAGGCGGCGGCTATCGTCGAATTGGAGATGACGCTTCCCGGTACTGGACCGATACGTTCTCAGGTCACTGACGAAGGCTGAGAACTTCAGCGGGGTTCTCCTCGTGGGCGGGACATCAAACGTAGTTCTCCGTTCAAAGAAGATCCGCGTTCCACTCCCGCCCACGGGAGCCAAGCCACCCTCAACAACCGATCTACTTCTGCTCATCGCCGTTCTCCAACCCATCATAAGGCTCTCGCGCTTCAAAATCGATCAGGTGAAAATGGAACTTCAGGAAACCTACCAAGTGGAATTATTTGTCGATCTTTCACGTTGTCTCAAGCTATTCCTGACAAGTAAAACGTAGACAGGTCTATAATGCCAGCCACAGACTTTCCGGGGAGGTAAAGAGAATGAAAACTCTTAAAGTCTTATTCCTCATCGCACTCACACTTACCCTCGCATCCGCTGTGGCGGACGCTCAGGACACCGAGACGACTTACGCACTCAAAGGACCAGTGCGCTCCTTCCGCACCGAAGTCGCGACTTTCGTTCTTAAAGACGGCAACTGGGTCGAGGGACCGCGAGTGGTCCAAATGGAAGCATCGTTCAATACAGACGGAAACCGAACTGACCTCTACATTTACAATCAACAAGGCATTCTCTGCCGCAGAATCGAGATGAAGTTTGACGGAAAGAGAATGACCGAGGCCATTAATTATGACGGTGCCGGCAACGTGTGGTTACGCCAGGTCGACCTCTACGACGACGGACGAAAAAAAGGAGAGATCAGTTACAACGGCGATGGTTCGGTGCGTTCAAAGACCACGTTCAAACGCAACGATCGCGGACAACTCATTGAAGTGGCCGAGTACAGTGCCGCCGGGATCCTGATGGAACAGTTCAGCTACAAATATGAAGGAGCGACCCTCCACAGCAACGAACGAAAGATTTACGGACCGGACGGAGTGTTGCAATCAACGGAGCTCTACATCGCTCCGAATCGAAGAGACACTACCGTTTACCGTCCGGACGGATCCGTTGCCAACAGGAGCGTCCGCATCGGTCGTGAAGTCGCGTACTACAACGCAGATGGCTCGCTCCAAAAGTTCACCACCATCTCCGACCCGGATCGCTTGTTGGATGAATTAACAGTAAACCCAAAAGAGGCGATGAAAAGAGAGTCGCAGATCCCGGATCAAGTAGATTCGCATGGCAACTGGACCAAGCAGACAAAGTGGTCCACGGATGCCAACGGCAGCCGCCCGTTGAAGGTCACTTATCGCGCGATCTCTTATTACGAGAAGTAGGCGTCCGGCAAATCCTTCTATTACCCCGCGTTCAGTGATATAACTCCCGCCGCTCTGCGTCATACACACTTCGGGAGGGATCTCACATGCTTACGTCAGCTTCACTACGCTTCGTTCGCTTTTCAACCTTAGCACTCGCAGTCGTTTGCCTTTTCGCGTCCGGCGCTTATGCCGCGAAGACCAAGGATGGGTTTCAGGCCTTCATCGCTGGCAATCCAGCCGATGCGCAGCAGTCGCCTTCGCTCAGTCCCGGACTCGTCCTGATGGGTGGCGGCTCCGACGTCGATGCGGCGTTTCAATGGATGTGTCAAAAGGCGGGCGGCGGTGACTTCGTCGTAATCAGAACCACCGGCACAGACGCGTACAATCCCTACATCCAACAACTCTGCCCGCAAATGGATTCTGTAGAAACGATCATCATCACCACCACCACGGGCGCGAACTCTGCTTACGTCAGTAGTCACATTCAAAATGCTGAAGCACTGTGGATCGCCGGTGGCGACCAATCGACTTACACTGCGTTGTGGCGCGGAACGGCGGTGCAAACCGGCGTGAACTTTCTCCTCAATTCGAAGCAGGCGCCAGTCGGCGGCACGAGCGCCGGACTCGCCGTGCTCAGCCAGTTTATCTACACCGGCGCGGTCGGCTCGGTGACCTCGAGCCAGGCGCTGGCGAACCCTTTCCATCGTTACGTCACACTCGATCGCGATCTTTTTCAGTCCGCACTCGGCGGCAGCAAGCTCTACGACTCACACTTCGTCACTCGCGATCGTTTGGGACGATCACTCGTTTTTCTCGCACGCATCGTAAACAACGGCTGGGCTGCGCAACCGCGAGGAATCGGAATCGACGAAGAAACGGCGATACTCGTCGAACCGAACGGCGCCGGTACGATGGTCGGAATCGGCGCAGCCTATTTTCTCCAGGCACCCGGCCCGGCGCAGGTACTCGCCGACAGAACACCCATGACGTATCTAAACATCGGTGTCTACAAAGTCCCGCAAGGCGCGACCTTCAATCTCTCTACGTGGACGGGCACAGGCGGAGTTGCTTACACACTGAACGTCAACAACGGCTCCGTTACCTCGACACAAGCAGGCGGAAACCTCTACTAAGATAACCGCCAAGAAGCACAAGAGTCCCTACGATTTGGTTTGGGACTCCTGTGCCTTTTGCGGCTCCTATTGACAGTCTATACGAGAGCCTGTAGTCTCCTATCGAACGTCGATAGGAGAACGATGAAGGACAAGAAAAAGGATCTTTTGCAGGGCACGCTCGATCTGCTGGTGCTCAAGTCACTGGCGCTCGGCCCGCTGCATGGGCTGGGTGTGTCCGATCGCATTTCCCAGATCACGCAGGGCGCGTTTCAGGTTAAACCTGGTTCGCTCTTCCCTGCCCTCCACCGTCTCGAAGAAGCCGGCTGGCTCAAATCGAGTTGGGGGGAGTCAGACAATAACCGCCGCGCGAAATACTACCGCCTTACCAAAGCAGGAGAACGCCAGCTCAAAATCGAAACTGACGCATGGCAACGCGTTTCGGTGGCCATTACCACTGCGCTCGAAGCAACATAGAAGGAGAGCACATGCCGCTAATGCCCCGCGTCACTAGTCTCTGGCGCAATCTCTTCGACAAAGAAAAGGTGGACCACGAACTCGCGGAAGAGATCCGTGCACACCTCGATTTGCTCACTGAAACCAGGATCAAACAAGGTCTCACGCCGGAAGAAGCACGCCGCGCCGCGCTCGTCGAATTAGGCGGCGTCGAACAGGTCAAAGAAAGCGTGCGCGAAGTCAGACAAGGACGTCTGCTTGAAGACTTGTGGCAAGACGCGCGTTATGCACTGCGAAGCTTACGCAAACATCCCGGCTTCACAGCAATCGCTATATTCACGCTCGCGCTCGGCATCGGCGCAAACACCGCGATCTTCAGCGTGATCAATGCGGTCTTGCTCAGGCCCTTGCCTTACGCCGACGCGGATCGGTTGGTGGTCCTGACGGAGACACTTTCTGAACGTCCAGTCGGAGTTTCTTATCCAAACTTCGTCGACTTCCGAAGCCAAAACACGGTCTTCGAAAACGTGGCGGCCGTGCGACACCGCGAGAGTTTCAATCTTACTGGCACCGGCGATAGCGAACGTTTGCAAGGCAGGCTGGTGTCGGCAAACTTTCTCGCGACTCTTGGCGTGAAACCGATCCTTGGCCGCGACTTCAGACCGGAAGATGACCGAGCGGGAGCCGCGCCCGTGGTCATGCTCAGTCACGCGCTCTGGCAACGACGATTCGGCGGCGATGACAAGATCGTCGGGCAGCAACTCACTCTTAACAGAGACAGCTTTACCGTTATCGGTATTCTGCCTGCGAACTTCGAGTATGGCGTCGACGCAGATCTGACAGTGCCGATCGGTTTACAGACTGAACGTTACAGTGCCCGCGGGCGAGATCCGGGAATCGAAGCAATCGCTCGAGTGAAGCCGGGAGTTTCAACTGAAACAGCGAACGCTGAGCTCAACACGATCGCTGCGCGGCTCGAGCAGCAGTATCCGGAAAGCAATAACGGTCGTCGTGTCAGGCTCGACTCTCTTCGCGAAGCGATTGTCGGCGACATTCGTCCGACATTGCTGACCTTATTAGGCGCAGTGGGTTTGGTGTTGTTGATTGCCTGCGCAAACGTCGCCAACCTTCTGTTGGCTCGCTCGGCACGGCGTCAGAAAGAGATCGCCATTCGCACCGCGCTCGGAGCCGGCAGATCGCGCATCCTGCGTCAGCTATTTACCGAAAGCGTGATGCTCGCCACCGGTGCAGGAATCATCGGCTTGCTCATCGCGCTGGCCGGAACGACTCTGCTGTCGTCGTATCTTCCCGAAGGCATCCCACGCATAAGCGAAATCAACACCGATGCTTCTGTTCTGTTGTTTACTTTGGGCGCATCTCTTCTGACGGGTTTGTTGTTTGGCTTAGCTCCGGCTCTCCAAACGTCGAACCCGGCGTTGACCGAAACATTGAAAGAAGGCGAACGCAACTCGTCTCCCGGTCACAATCGCACCGGTAAGATCCTCGTCGTCGCTGAAGTGGCTCTTACACTTGTGCTGCTGATCGGCGCGGGGCTTTTAGTCAAAAGTTTCTGGCGCTTGATGCGAGTAGATCCGGGTTTCAATCCGGAGAACCTGCTGGCGATGCAGATCTCTGTGAGCGCGGGTACTGAAGAGGGTCCGAGAGTCGCGGGCTTCCTGGACCAACTGCAGCAACGAACGAAAGAATTACCGGGTGTGCAGTCCGTGGCCTTTTCGAACGGACTGCCCTTCGAAGGAGCCAACCAGCCGTTTTTCATTATCGAAGGACAAGCGCCTCCGGAACCGGGTCGCGAGCCCAGCGCCATCCTTTACATTACAAGTACCGGCTATCTGGAAACTCTCGGAATCACACTGCTGCGCGGGCGCGGTTTTTCTGCACACGATACGCCGGGCACCACGCCTGTTGTTTTGATCGATGAAGTCTTCGCGCGCCAGTACTTTCCGAATGAGGATCCGTTGGGCAAACGTCTGAAACAAACTGGTCCAAACTCAGAGAGTCGCGAAATTGTCGGGATCGTGCGCCATGTCGAGCACTCAAATCTTGAAGGGCTCAGCGCCGCGCGTGGCGAGGTCTACACCCCGTTCAGTCAGGTTCCGGCTGAGCGATTGCCGAGGTACGTCAGGCGAGTGAATTTTTTGGTGCGCACCACAGTCGAGCCGTTGAGTTTGGCGCAATCGGTGCGCGGGCAAATCGCAGCGTTGGACAAAGACCAACCGGTGTTCAATGTACGCACGATGGAGCAGGCGTTGGCGCGGTCGGTTGCGGCGCGGCGTTTCTCGATGATCCTGCTGTCGGTGTTTGCGGCGTTGGCGCTAATACTCGCGGCGGTTGGGATCTACGGCGTCATCTCTTACTCGGTTGCGCAACGCACACGCGAAGTCGGGATTCGCATGGCGCTCGGCGCGCAAACGACCGACGTGCTGAAGCTGGTCGTGCGCGACGGACTCAAGCTTGTCGTGATCGGCGTCGCTATTGGTCTGCTCGGGGCTTTCATGCTGACGCGCCTGATGAGCACGTTGCTCTTCGGCGTCACTCCGACCGACGTCGTGACCTACGCCACCGTCGCGCTCGGTCTCGTCGGCGTCGCCCTGGCGGCCTGTTACATCCCCGCCCGCCGGGCGACGAAGGTCGATCCGCTCGTGGCGTTGCGGTTTGAGTGAAAGGTCTAAGGAGTTCGCTAAGAGTTCGCCAACGCTTTCAGCGTTAGTTTGGTCTTGTGTTGCGTAACCCCAGGGTTGAAGCAACCCTGGGCTACAATTAGCCAACGCTTCCAGCGTTTAAGTCTATTCGTCCTGGCGCACGTTCGGAACAAAAGAATACCGACACAAACGCCGAAGCGTTTAAGTCTATTGGTCGTGGCGCACGTTCCCAACAAAAAGAATCCGAACCTAACGCCGAAGCGTTTAAGTCTATTCGTCCTGGCGCACGTTCGGAACAAAAGAATCCCGACACAAACGCCGAAGCGTTTAAGTCTATTGGTCGTGGCGCACGTTCGGAACGAAAGAATCCCGACACAAACGCCGAAGCGTTTAAGTCTATTCGTCCTGGCGCACGTTCGGAACGAAAGAATCCCGACACAAACGCCGAAGCGTTTAAGTCTATTGGTCGTGGCGCACGTTCCCAACAAAAAGAATCCGAACCTAACGCCGAAGGCGTTCGCTAGTTTCAGCCCAGGGTTGCCTCAACCCTGGGGAACGAATGAAAAAGGCGAACCTAACGCTGAAAGCGTTGGCTATCAGTTCCCGGAGTCCATGTGCCAACCAACGTTCACGAGATCATCGCCGCGACGGACAAACATCTCGGTCGCTCGGCCACTCGTCGTCGAGCGCTTGCCGTTCATCTCTATCTCGTAAACGTACGTCGTGTAGACAAGGACCGTGTTGCCGTAAACCTGAATCTCCGTTTTTGGAAACTCAAGCTTCACCAGCTTGCCGCCACTCTCGACGAAACGCCTGGCGCCGTCGAGAACCGCCGCGCGATCTGACCAATCACTTTCTCCGTTATTGATCGCGATCACTTCTTCCGGCACCAACTTTTCCAACGCCGCTCGATCATTCGCAAACCACGCTTTCCACACCGCCTCGCGCGCGGCGAGTATTCGTTGACGAACCTCCGGCCCAATCGTCATCGGTTTCGACATCTGCTCCGCGCGCCACTCCGGATCGACGACCGTGTGCGACGCCACCTGAATCCAGTTTCCGTTTCGCTTCGCGTAAACGTCCATAATGCGAAAGCGGCGCAAGGTGATCGAGTTGCGCTGAAACTCACCGAACAGCGACGCGACAGCCAGTTCCGGACCATAAAAATGCACGTCGAAATCGCCGATCTTGTACGTCGTGCCGGCAGGATAATAAGGGTGCGACTTCGGCGCGTTTGCAGGCTTGGGCCAATCGATGCCGTTAGCGCGCATGTAGTCGTCGATGCCTTTGATCGGCGTGCGAGAGCCTTCGAGAAGACCGCGCCAGTCTTCAGAGTGCGTGGCGAAGATCTTTTGTTCGTCACCGTCGATGAACGCTTGAAAGATGCTTTCAATGTGCGCGCGAATAGCCGCGGCGTCAGCAGCGCGATCGGTCTCCGCGGTAGTTGCAGAAGCAAACGCACCAACACCCAAACAGAGCACCAAAACGAGAGTTCTGAAAGTCATAGTCAGCCTCCGAGTCGAATAGGTTCACGTTCGGCGCATCGTAGGTAACATGCCCGCTCACGGACAATGATTAATACGCGAGCGGTGCTTCCGTTGACGTGAACGGTCGCAAGTCGATCGATTGCTGTTGCGCAACCGCTGGACCAGCGATACTGTGACGCCGTGCGACTGCCACGCTTGCGTCCCTGGATGATCGTGTCGGCGGCCTGGATAGTGCCGGCGATCTTCGCCGTCATCAATCGCATCGCGCAAGCGCACCTGCAAGACTGGGGACCAGCAACCATTCGCGAACTGCTGTTTGAATTCGGCGACTGGCTACTCTATGGCTTTCTCACGCCCGGCGTGTTCGCGGTTTCGAAACGGTGGCCGCTCGCGCGTCCGCACCTCGCTCGCCGAATCACGTTACATCTACTGTTTTCCCTGCTCTTCTGCGTTGCCTGGGCCACGTGTGGACAAGTGTTGCGGGTGCTACTGATCCGCATCTTTGCTCCGCAGATCATGCACGAGGCGATGCAGAACGGCATGGAGCAGTTCTGGCGACAGCTTGGCGTCGAGTGGCTGAGCTGGATCTTCACCACATTGCCGTTCGGCGTCGCCGTTTATCTATGTGTGGTGGGGATCGAACACGCCACGCGTTACTTCGTCGAAGCACGCGAGCGTGAAGTGCAGGTCGCACGCCTCTCAGAGCAACTCTCGAGCGCACGTTTCGCTGCTTTGCAGGCACAACTCAATCCGCATTTTCTTTTCAACACGCTAAACACGATTGCGGTGCTCGTGCGGGACGACGACCGGCAAGGCGCAGTGCGCATTGTCGAACATTTGAGCGAGCTGTTGCGACGTACGCTCACACGTCATCGTGCTAATGAAGTGACGCTTGGCGAAGAACTCGAATTGGTTCGACAGTATGTCGCGATCGAACAGGCTCGCTTTTCCGATCGCCTGCGCCCGGAATTCAGAATTCCCGACTCGCTGCTTTCCGCGGCGTTGCCGAGTTTTGCGCTGCAACATCTGGTTGAAAATGCGATTCGCCACGGCATCGCGCGCCACCCGGATGCGGGATTCTTACTCGTCACTGCCGAACGCACCGGCGATGTGTTGCAGATCACCGTTATCGACGATGGCGCCGGGATCGATCTGCAAGTGCCGGTGCCTGCGGGTCATGGAATCGAGAACACGCGCGAGCGCCTGCGCGCACTCTACGGCGCAGCAGCACGACTCGAACTCGCGCGGCGTCCCGACGGTGCGCCGGAGCGCGGTACAATCGCCACGCTGCGCGTGCCGTATCGTGAATTGGGTCCGGAGCAGAACGGTGAAACAAGCTAGATGGAAAGCGTTGATAGCTGACGACGAACCGGCGGCGCGCCGCGGCGTCCGTCAACTGCTCGCCGCGTTTCCCGAGTTTGCCGTCGCCGGAGAATGCCGCAATGGCGCTGAGGTGCTGGCCGCCCTTAGCACGTCATCGCCGGACGTGGTCTTTCTCGACATTCAAATGCCGGGCATCGACGGCTTCGAAGTAATCAAACAGCGTACTGTCGAGCGCATGCCGGCGGTCGTGTTTCTCACCGCGTTCGATCAATTTGCGATTCGCGCGTTTGAAACTGAAGCACTGGACTATCTTGTCAAACCCGTCAGCGAAGCGCGATTTGCCGCAACGATGAAGCGTCTCGAAAAGCGCTTGCGCTCCCGTTCAAAACCGCCTCAGCAAGAAACAATCGTCGTGACGACCACTCGCGGCGCGACGGTGTTGCACCTTAATGAAATCGATTGGATCGAAGCGGCGGGAAATTACACGCAATTATGGGTCGGCACTCGCAGCTACTTCCTGCGCGAATCACTTCAACTGCTTGAGGAACGCGTGCAGCCGCAAGGTTTTATTCGTGCGCATCGAAGCGCACTAATTCGACTTGAAGCTGTGCGTGAACTAAGACGCAGTCGCACAGGCGCTCTGGTGGCAATACTCGGAAGCGGCGTGCGCGTGCCAATCTCACGCCGGCGCAGCGCGTCGTTTACCGCGGCCTTGCGACAAGCCGGCTCAGGCGTTCTCAGTTAACTCTTTGCGTTGATGTTGGACCAGGCGAACAGACTACAAGTCGCAAAACCGAAAGCATTCAGCAGCCCGTGCGTCATGGCCATTGTAGGAATGCGCAGGATTAAGACTTGGGCGACGAGGCTATAGGCGTAGAGACAAGCAAGGACCATCGCCGCGCAGATCGAGAGTGCCGCGATCGAGAGCAGCAATCGCGCACTCAGCGAAGGAATTGCCGGCACGACCCGGACAAGCGTGAGCACGGCCAGCATCACCAAACCGGACGAGAGTAGTAGCGTTCCAGCCAAACCAGCCCACGGCGAAAAAGTAATCCCCGCGGCCACGAGGGGCATCGCCGCGACGATCGCAAAAACTATGAACGCGTACTTTCGTCCGAAAGAATGCTTTGTGGTCGCAAGCATCTTTCCAGTCAGCCCCGCAATGATGGGTGCGGCAAAGCCGGCGAAATGAAAGTGGACCACTGTGAGCAGAATTATCGTCTCGCCATAATCAAACGGCTGCACGCCCAGGCGATAGATGATGAGCCACCCGCCCGCTACCGGCAGATACAACAAACCCGCATCAATGCTCGACTCATACAGCGGATAAAGTCCGCGCGCAGTAAACCGGCTCAACCCAAATAAGGCCACGATCGCGCTAACAACCAACCACACCGCCGACAGCGACGCCGACAACAGCCCCTTCTCGAAGAAGAACGACGCGATCGTGATTACTGCCGCAACCGGTTGGACCAACACGGCCGCACGATACAGCAACGCGCTCACCCTCTGCTCCCCAGCCGTTACCAGCGAAAGCCCGAGCGGCACGATCACGAGCATGGCAAAGAACACAATCTCGTGAATCAACTCGGTCTCGGGCGCGTCGGCCGTTGTCGTCAAGAGCAGCAACACCCACACTACCGCTCCCGCCGCAGCGCTTCGCCGTGCAAACATACGAAGCCATTGCAGGTCGTGGAGGTTAGCTATACTCACTCTGTTATCTCGAAGGTATCAAGCACCTTTACTGCGGAGCCAAGTCTGCAGTGCAGGCTCTTTGACACAAAAGCGCCGACGACGTAAAGCCGGTTCCCGGCAAGGTAGATCCTGTCAACCTGTGTCCCAGTGTCATCTTCAATCCTGAGCTCGCGTCCCGGATGGCCCGAGAGAGTTATCGCTGAATCAACTTCGAGTTGGCCCGCTGGCCGTTTAGACAAAACCAGATCTCGGAGCTGATTGAGAAAACTCTCGTTAACCTCCGGAGTGTCGAAGACCTGGGCGTAGTCGAAATAGCTGACGTGAAATTCGCCCCCGTTGATAATGAACCACTTGAACTCCTTCTTATTGTCGTTCCCGCCACTCTCATTTGCCCGAGGTAAACCAATTCGAAAACGACCTTCAGTGGATGAGAAGTTTTCTGTGAGAGGCGTGCCGCCTTCCGGTAGAGGCATGGGCCAGATGCTGCACGGCCCGCGCCATCGGTTGAAGAAGTGACAGGACATCGTCGTTAGTAGTAAAAGACAAAGAAGGAGGAGTTTTGGGAAAGTAGTCACGAGTTCCAGAAGCTATCCAGTTAACAATGCCGCATAAGATACAACTAAAAGGTCTTTCACCGGAACAGGTGGATCGCCTTCTGCCGGAAGGCTTGATCTCGCTCTGCTGGCGAGGCAGTGTCGCACATGGAATGTACGTGCCAAAAAGCGATCCTGATTCCATCGACGACAAGGACGTAATGGGCGTATACATTGGCCCATTGGAACATTATCTCGGGTTTGGCCGCGACGATGTCTACGAACAATGGGGAAGAGAGTGGGACTGCGTTTTCTACGAACTCCGCAAGTTCATAGGACTGCTGCTCAACTGCAATCCAAATGTGCTGAGTCTCTTGTGGTTGAAGCCGAACGGAATTATCTACGAGAGCGAAGTTGGCGCGCGGCTGCGCCAGCATCGCGATCTGTTTGTAACGAAGAAGGCCTATCACTCATTCTCCGGCTACGCACATGCGCAGTTCAAAAAGATGATCTCGTTCAACCAGGAAGCACAGGCACTAATGCAGCAACTGGAGGAACAGCTCAGCTCATTCGGCATCGATCCCGACTCGTGCGATGCAGGCCATTCCTTGCGCCCGCTCGACGGTCAACCATTCGTCGGCGCCACTACCGGGATGATGGAAGTGGTAAAGAGATACCGCGGCGAGCGCCGCCGTTATTACAGTGGCGGCTACATGGGCCAAAAGCGCCGTGAGTTGGTGCGGCGGGTTGGTTACGATGCGAAGAATGCCGCACACCTGATTCGCCTGTTGCGCATGGGCATTGAATTTCTGACTGAAGGAACGCTGCACATAGAACGAGCAGATGCGCCGGAGTTACTGGAAATAAAACGCGGCGCCTGCCGCTCGACAAGGTGAAAGCCGAAGCCGAACGTCTCTTCGTCCTTGCGCAGGAAGCGTATGTTCGCTCCGCACTTCCCGCTGAACCGGATCGCGATGCAGCGGAGCGCCTGTGTGTGTCAATGATCTCTGATTACCACGGTTTGGCTTGATCCACGATTACACGTCCAAACCAACCGAGCGCATCAGCTCCAAGGCATTGCTGTGTTGGACCACGCCAGGACGCAACCGGTAGTCGAATCGCATTTGACCGTCTTCGAGATGATCTTCGAAGTGAACGTTCGCTGCCCGTGATCCAAGTTCATCAGCGATTCGGGCCAACGCGAGGTCGTGCGTCGTGATCAACCCGATCGCGCCGCGCTCGATTAGACCACGCACTACTCTATCCCCTCCGATTTGCCGATCGTGTGAGTTGGTTCCATGCAAAATCTCGTCGAGCAGGAAGAGCACCGGGTGGTCGCCGTTCGTCAGTTCAACGATGAGACGCAAGCGCTTGATCTCCGCATAGAACCGCGACGCGCCCGCTTGAAGCGAATCCTGAATGCGAATCGACGCGCCAACTTGCAGCGGCGACAGACGCAAACTCTTCGCGCGCACCGGCGCGCCCGCGAGCGCCAACACTACGTTGACGCCAACCGTGCGCATGAGGGTGCTTTTGCCCGACATGTTCGAACCACTGACAATCAACACCGCCGGCTCATCAGACAAACGCAAATCTGCGCGTACGTTTCGCTGCTCGGGAATCAATGGATGGCCCATCGCTACGGCCTCAAAGTGTGCATTTGAAGCGATCAGTTCCGGAAACGGATCGTGCGGGTGCTCGTAGGCATAAGACGCGAGCGAACTGAGTGCCTCGAGTTCACCAACAGCCGCAAGCCAACGGCCAACCGCCGGTCCTGACTGCTGCCGCCAGTTCTCGATCGAAATCGCGCACTGGAGCGGCCACAAGAGTATCGCGGCAATCGGTGCGAAGATGAAGTTTCGTCTGGAGTCGAGCAGTTCAACCAGACGATTGAGCCGCGCGATTTGCTTTGATGGTGGTGAACCGTCGACATCCAGCGCGGCGCGTAACTCAATCAAGAGCGCACTCTCATAGCGTTCATGCTCGAGCCGCTTAAAGATGGCAGACAGTAACGACAGGTTACTTCCCGGACCATCCACCTCGCTGATGACTCGTTGCACCGGCTCTCGTAGCCAATACAAGAACACCTGGCGAATGATGAGCGCCAGTACAAAAGGAATCGGACTAAAACCCGCAAACCATAGAATGAGGGTAACGGTCGTCAGCAGCGAGATCGCAATCGCCGCCGGTCTGATCCAGGTCGAGATATTCCAGTATGGACCACCAGCCCACGCGGACAGTCCTCGCGCACTCTCGCCGGAAGGAACTCCTTCACCGAGCAGCGCCAGGTCCTCGCGTAGATCGAGTTTGGGTCGCAGCTCGGTCACAGCTTCTTGCCGCGCACGCACCACATCGATGTCGGCAGGCGTCGATAACCAATGGGCGAGAGTTTCTTCACCGGTGTCAGTACGTGCAGTGGAAAGCAGTTCGAAAAGAGAGCCTCGACCGAAGACGTCGAGATCTTCAGCGTAGGGATGCGCCGGATCGTTGAACCTGTCGCCTGTTGCTCCCGTGCCGGCCCAACGATCGTCGAGTCGAGCGAGTCCCTGCTCGTAAAGACGAGCGGCACGTTCGCAACGCAGTCGTGCTTCCGTGATTCGAGCTTGCACTCTACCAAGCGCCACAAACAAAATCGCCGGAAACGCCAGCCACCACGCTGACAAACCAACGAAGACGACGAACCACAGCAGGATTAGTCCTATGGCCAGCGCAGCCAACCGTATGAAGCCGATTTTGCGAAAACGCTGCATGAGCCGCGTTGAATTGGCGCGGCGTTCGTCGATGCGGTGGAGATATTCGGTGCGGGGGTCCGTGTTAGAGATCATTTGCGTATGGTCATAGTACGCGAATGACTTGGAACATTTCATTATCTGAGTTCAATTTGCAACGAGCACTCGTACTCGCGACGGTATTCTGGTTGCGTTTAGGCCTAACCGTGAAACCAATACTTAGAGCATCTTTAGCGGTTATGTTGGCCTGCGTGATTCCCGCGATTGCAATCGCGCAGGACCAGAACAAACAACTCGCCGAAGCATTCGAGAAGCGCGTCAAAGACTACGTCAAAGTTCGCGAGGACATCGAAGCGAAAATGCCGAAGCTTTCGAAGGAAGCGAAACCGGAAGAGATCGAGACGCACAAGAAACAACTTCAGGATTCAGTGCGCACTGCACGAGCAGGCGCAAAGCACGGCGATATTTTTACTCCTGACGCAGCGGCAATGATCCGCAACATTATCAAAGAAGAATTCAAGGGAAAGGATCGCGTCGAACTGCGCAAAGCAGTGCTGGTCGAAGCAGAAGTCAAAGCCGTACCGCTGCGAATCAACTATCCGTATCCCGAAGCGAAGGAACAGTTGGAAATGCCGCCGACGCTGCTACTCAAACTTCCACAACTGCCCAAGCAGATCCGCTATCGCTTCGTGGGCGATAACATGCTGCTTGTCGATCGTGAGAACGGATTGATCATCGACTACATGGGTAACGCAATACCGTAATCGAACAATGGGAAGGTAATCATGAAACGCATCATCAGTTCACTCGTTCTAACGTTTCTCTTAACTCTCCCGATCGCCAACGCCCAAAAGCTTTCCGCCAACAACGGAAACACAGCACCCACTCCCGCAGTCAAACTTACACTGCCCAACAAGGCAAACTCCGTGCGGTTCGTAGTCATCGGCGATACCGGTACCGGCACCGACAAGCAAAACGAATTGGCCCAGGTGATGCTTCGCTACCGGCAGGCGTTTCCGTTTGAGTTTGTACTGATGATGGGCGACAACATGTACGGCAGCGAGAAGACCGTCGATTACAAAACGAAGTTTGAAGACGTGTATCGCCCTTTGTTGGACCAGAAAGTGAAGTTCTACGCGGCGCTCGGTAATCACGATGAGTCGAACCAGCGTTTCTACGAGTTCTTCAACATGGAAGGCCAGGAGTACTACCACTTCACGAAGGGAAACGTCAGCTTCTACTCGCTAAACAGCAACTACATGGACAAGAAACAGATCGACTGGCTGAACGACAAGCTCGCGACCGACACGTCCGAATGGAAGGTTGCTTTCTTTCATCATCCGCCGTATTCGTCCGGCGGCGCACACGGCTCGGACACCAAGCTGCGGGAGATCGTCGAACCAATCTTTACCAAGAACGGCGTGAACGTTGTTTTCACCGGACACGAACATTTCTACGAGCGAATCAAACCGCAGAAGGGTGTTTACTACTTCATCTCCGGATCAGGCGGAAAACTGCGAAAGGGTGACGTGAAGCAAGGATCGTCGATGACCGATAAAGCATTCGATCGCGACATGTCGTTCATGCTGATTGAAGTCGCCGGCGATCAGATGCATTTCCAGGTGATCTCGCGAACGGGCGAAACCGTTGACTCAGGCGTTATCACGAGGACAAAGAAATAAACTAAACGGATGGCGCGAGCCACGAAGCGAGGTTAGCCACGTAGGTCTTTATGTCGCGCCTCCGTGACGGGTCGCGCTTGATCTCATCGCCCGGCGCTTCGGTAAGAAAGCTTGGACATCCCTTCGAGATATCCCAGTTGTAATCAACAAAGTGATGGAAGCTCGACTCTGCGACTGCCCGGCCGCAACGGTTTCCGGCTTTATCAACTGTGCCCTCGAGGGCGACGATCAAATTGAAGCGCTGACCAGTCGCCTGACTCAAGCCTGTCGCCACAACGCGCGCGTCCTCCGTGCCGTCAGGTACACCGACACTCCCTTCATGCGGATGCGCGGGAAAATACTCGATCACACCTGACGCATTCTCAGTTGTTCTCAACAACTCGTGCACGGGCTCAACTACGGTAATGCGCTGATAGTTGCCGTTCGATCCCGAATGATAGTTGGGCCATGAGATGTGCTGGTTGTCCGGATCGTCGCGAACGTGCCGCGACTCATCGGGATCCTGGTTTTTCGAGTGAAAGAAGTGGGCGGGGCCAACACCGCCCAAAGTGCAAAGCGACGATCCCAGGTCTTCGTGATCGCGAGTTGAAAGTATTCCCCCACCTCGTTTGCGAAAGCGTGTGATGGCTTCACAATCGATCTGGCTCAGACCATTTCCAGTGTCCACTGCAAACAACCAGAGCTCGTCGAAGTTTGAAGTATCGAGTGTACTCAACACCCGATCGTTACCCGCGGCGTCCTCCTCACGATTGCGCGCCGTGACCTCGTAGCGCGGTCTTCCCTGCTCATCTGCGATCGAACTGAGATGCTCGCGCACCAGCGAAAACCGCTCGATGTTCCAGTCGTCTTCGATCGCGACGATAGTCGTCTGCAGAAGGATTTGTATCGGATTATTCATGCCGATACAGTCTACCTCTGTCCGCCTTCCATTTCACGCAGATGCCGCTTTTTCACCTTTCAGGAAAGCGAGCAGGTCCGCATTGATCACGTCTTTGTGCGTCTGACACATGCCGTGTGGATACCCCGGATAAACTTTCAACTGTGCGCCCTTCACGATCTTCGATGAGCGCAACGCAGAAGCCGCGATCGGCACGATCTGATCGTCATCGCCGTGAAGGATCAGGGTCGGCACGTCAAACTTCTTTAAGTCCTCGGTCAGGTCGGTTTCAGAAAATGCTTTGATGCACTCATAAGCGCCCGGAAACCCGCACAGCATTCCCTGCAGCCAGAACGAATCGCGCAAGCCCTGCGAGACCTGTGCTCCCGGCCGATTGGCGCCGTAAAACGGAGCGCTCAGATCCTTGAAAAACTGCGCGCGATCCGTTTGCACACCCGCCCGAAGCTGATCGAAAACTTCAATCGGCGTACCCTCGGGATTCGCCGCCGTCTTCAACATCAATGGCGGTATCGCTCCGATCAGCACCGCTTTTGCGACTCGCGACGTCCCATGCCGGCCGATGTAACGCGTGACTTCACCGCCACCCGTCGAGTGCCCGACGTGAATCGCGTCTTTGAGATCCAACGCCTGGACCAACTCTGCAAGATCGTCTGCATAAGTATCCAAGTCGTTTCCGTTCCACGGCTGGCTCGAACGCCCGTGACCACGGCGGTCGTGAGCGATGCAGCGGTAGCCGCGCGACGCGAGAAAGAACATTTGATCTTCGAAAGCGTCGGCCGAAAGTGGCCAACCATGGCTGAAGACAACCGGCTGGCCCTCGCCCCAATCTTTGTAGTAGATCTCCGTGCCGTCTTTGGTAGTAATCGTGCTCATAAAAAAGAATGGCGCTCCTTCTGATTGATTTTTGCAGTATCATTGTTGCTGCAAACGAACACCTACACATCCCGTAATTTGACGGTTTTTGACTACCTCGATAGTGGTAGCCGCAGGAACGAAATACTGTGCGCGTCTCCCAAACCACCGTAGGCTTGCTGCTGGTTGTGTTGATGGCGAGCTGTAACTCGCTACGCGACAACGGCAAGCCGTCGATAAAATTTACGACAGTTCCGCCCGCCGATAAGGGCGGCTCCCAAACGTCCGACATCGCCAGCGGACGCGTGCGCAACGCTCGTCCCGAACATCGCGTCGTTTTGTTTGCCCGCAGTGGCGAGTGGTACGTCCAACCTTACGCAGATCAGCCGTTCACCGCGATCCAACCTGATTCGACCTGGACCAGTTCAACCCATCTCGGAACCGAATACGCGGCGCTCTTAGTCGAACCGGGTTACGATCCCCCGGTTTTCGTCGCGGAGTTGCCGCACGAAGGCAGCGGTGTTGTCGCGGTCACCGTGGTGGAAGGTAGACCGCCTTTCTGGCAAGCGTGGTGGTTCCGAATCGCATTGCTACTGGCCACATCGTTTGCGCTGTTTATGGCCTATCGCTGGCACGTGAGCCAGATGCAACAGAAGCTCACGCTGCGCTTTGAAGAACGACTCGCCGAACGAACTCGCATCGCACAGGACCTGCACGACACGTTGTTGCAAGGTTTGATGAGCGCGTCGATGCAGTTGCACGTCGCAAACGATCACCTGGCGGAGGATTCGCCCGCGAAACCGCTGGTTACTCGCGTCATGCAACTGATGGGGCAAGTCATTCAGGAGGGTCGAGACGCAGTCAGAGGTTTGCGTTCTACGACCAATAACACCGACGACCTGGAAACCGCGTTCTCGCAGATTCGACAGCAACTCGGCAACGGTGAAGTTAGGGATTATCGAGTGATTGTCGAAGGTAAGCCGGTGCAGTTGCACCCGATCATTCGCGACGAAGCGTATCGCATCGGCCGCGAGGCGCTCGTGAATGCGTTTCACCACTCACATGCCGACAAGATTGAAGTCGAACTTGAATACTCTACGAAAAACTTGCGGTTAGTAGTGCGCGACGACGGCGACGGCATCGACGCGCAGGTTTTGCAATCGGGAAAAGACGGTCACTGGGGTCTCGCCGGAATGCGCGAGCGCGCGGAAAGTATCGGTGCGCGACTCAGGGTCTGGAGCCGCGAGCACGCGGGGACGGAAATCGAACTGGTAATTCCCGGACACATAGCTTTCGTATCAAAGAAAGAACGAGAATGAACACTCCTATTCGAATCTTCAGCGTCGACGATCACCCATTGCTGCGCGAAGGCATAGCCGCGCTCGTTAACAACCAACCAGACATGGTCATCGCCGGGGAAGCTGAAACGGGCGCGGAGGCACTTCAGCTATTCAAACAACTAAAACCCGACATCACACTGTTGGACCTTCGCTTACCGGACGCGAGTGGCATCGACATCCTGATTGCGATTCGCACCGAATTTCCCGAAGCGCGGATCATCATGCTCACCACGTTTGAAGGCGACGTCGAGATTCATCGCGCGTTGCAGGCCGGCGCGCGCGGTTATCTGCTCAAGAACATGCCGCCGTCAGAACTGCTCGACGTGATTCGCCAGGTTCATGCGGGGAAGAAACGTATTCCTCCGGCAATCGCCTCTCAACTAGCCGAACACATGAGCGACGAGATACTCACAGACCGTGAAGTCGAAGTGCTGCGTGAAGTAGCCGGTGGAAACAAAAACAAAGACATTGCCAATAAACTGTTCATCTCTGAAGAGACGGTCAAAGTCCACGTCAAACACATCATGGAAAAATTGGGCGCCGCGGATCGAACGCAAGCCGTCACGATCGGCGTCCGCCGCGGCATCATCCAACTCTGATTTTGAAGGGGATAACACAAAAGAGGTATCTAAAGTTACCTTCATCGCTGGATTCAGGCTCCATTCAGCATCCGTAAACTTACGGATGTGCGAATCTCACGTTGAAGGAGCGTTGTTCTGCAAAAGCTGTTTTCCGCCTTTCCCAGTGGCGGGCCCGGCGTTGGTCTTCTCCTCTTGCGCGGGCTCGTTAGCTCCACGTTGCTGGCGCACACTGCAGCGCATTTAGCGGCGACTAAAGTCGGTGCGCTCGGTTGGATCGTCGTGGTTTTAAGTTTAATAAGTGCGGCCTGCTTACTGGTTGGGTTTATGACGCCGCTGATCGCGATTTTAGTTACAGTCGGCGCTGCCGTTCTCGCTTTGTCCGGATTGCTCCAAACGTCGATCGAAACGATTGGGTTGGCGGTCGCTGTATCTCTTCTTGGACCGGGGGCGTTCTCGCTCGACGCACGCATGTTCGGTCGCCGGGAAATCCTCCTGCCAAAACACGCACCACATTCACCGAAATCCTGACGCAAGAACAAAGACGTCACAGGCGGGCAATTACCTGTGACGTCTTTGTATGTAAAACCGGGTGTCGGAAGGCTCGCGGCTCTACTAGCGTTGTGCGACCTACTGACGTTTCCTGCGACGTCTGACAACGCCGCCTAAGCCGACAAGCGCAGTACCAAGCAGCAACATCGTAGATGGCTCCGGCACCGCCGTTGTCGACGGCACGCCGACGTCGCTACCACCGCTGCCGCCTTCGTCAGGCACCCTCTGGAACCTCACAAAGATAGCGTTGCAAATTTCTTCACCGGTAAAACCTGCGAACGCATCTCCTGACACGGTAAAAGATGCAATCTCACCGGGCGCCAAGCCGAGATCTGGAGACCCACCATTGAAGTTACCTGATGGACCAGTAGTAAATCCGAAATCGAGCACTACATCGTTGAAGCCTGCGGGCACATTTCCGAGGTTTCCATCCGAGAAATCGAATGTGGACGACATACTCGCGGCCTGCGAACCAGTAAAGCCGTTCAAGCCGGTGTTATCGTCATTGCCAAGCGGTGGCAAGTCAAAACCAATGCTGGTAATGGTTGAAGTTGAACCGGGATGTGTCAGATTCGACGTATTCATGACGGTGAACGTGAACGTGTTCGTCGCTGAGTCGAATACACAATCCACCGAAGCAGTGGAGAAGTTTCCACTTCCCACACCAACAACCGTGATCGGATCGGCATGCGCAGTGGCAGAAACGACGGCTAAAATGCTCACTGCGCTCAATGAAATCAAAAACTTCCGCAATCGGGACATTTATTTCCTCCTTGTACCCTTATCAAAACGTAAAAGTGGATCGGTCAAAACACAGCAGCAACGCCGTGACGCACTCCGTTTCAAGGTAATGCGCTTTTTTTGCAGCTTTATTCGGGGAGTAGCAGAGAATAAAACTTCGGTTGCTAGGGATCAATACTTCGTTTTCGTCGTCACAGAAACTCCACAATCGCAGCACCGAAAACGGAAACAGCAAAACGCTGTGATCGGTTCTACGGCCACTGGATGACCTTCCCTTTAGGTGCTGTGTTCTTTGCCGGCGCGATCATCTGCGAACTTAACGGTGTGCTCGCTTTTGTCTTTGACTGAGCCTGTGAAGGATTAGCTCTGACAATAGTGGGAGTTGCAACAGGTTGAACTACCTCGCTGGCAGCAACTTCCGGCGGCGAATCTTGCTCAACCCGAGGCGAAGCACGGCGTGACGAACGCGGAGCCGGCTTTCGGTGAATGCTCGGTGCTTCGGTGACACTAGCATCGTTTACTTCCGGCGCAACGAACGAAGGCGCTGCAACAGCCGGCGCAGTAGGTTGAATTTCAGGTTTCGCGGTGTTCTCCTGAGCCGGACCAGCCGTTTGTACGTTAATCGTTGCTGAAGGCGCTTTTGCGGGCGTCGCTGAATTTCCTTCGTTGCGGGCCTGCACGCCACTCAAAACCATCACCCCGACGACGCAGGCACCAATCAAAACCACAGCTGCCGCCGTTCGAAATGCCCACCCGCCTTTGAGCGACTTCAGTCGCGTCAAAAAAGCGGACCGAGCGTTGAACCCACGCGGTTCTTCGTGCACCAGGTCCCAAATCTCGGGTGGATCTTTTAGTGTGTGAACAACCGCATTCTTCACGACTGCACGTACGACAGGATGGCTGGAAACAGGAGCAGGCGATGGAACCGCGGCGACTGGCGTAGGTACCGGCTTCGCAATTGGCTCGGATGTTTTACGTGGAGCGGGTCTCTCAACTGGCTTCGGTCTTTCAAGTTGATCGACCACTTCATTGAACGTCCGCGCTGTCGCCCACATGTGCGGCGAGGTGTCGTGGCGCGTTGACGCTGCCGAATCCGCGCCGTGTTCCATCAGCGCACGAACGATCTCCGTGTGACCGAAGAACGCGGCCAACGCGAGCGCCGTGAATTTATCGTTGCGTTTGATATTTGCGTCGGCGCCGCGCTCGAGCAGCGCCCGAACCATCTTCACGTGACCATACTGCGCGGCGCGCATCAACGCCGTCACGCCATGTTCGTTGCGCGCATTAATGTCTCGCACACGCGACAACACTGACGCGAGTTCTTTAAGGTCGCCGTTCTCTGCCACGCGCCACAAATCCAGCGTTGCAGCATCAGGCAAGTAATCTGTTTTCTTAACCGCGGACATTTTTTTACTTGTCGATCATGATCCGGTCACCCGGACGAACCTGTGGATCGGGAACCTTTCCGGATTCAATGTCCTTCAACTTAACGCGCGTCACCGTTAAAAAACCGCGGCCGTCGTCTCGACCGAGCCGCGCTTCCTTGGCTTTATTCGTAACTCCGCCGGCTGCGATAAGTGCTTGTGTAAGCGTGAGCCCGCGTCGATACGTCTTTTCCCCGGGCGATTTAACTTCACCGCCAATGTAAAGAAACTGGGTCACGTTCGCGTGCAACGTGATCACGTCGCCCGGACGGACCAGCAAATTCATCTCCGCCGGCTCGGCGAGATCGATGTCGTAGGCCTCATTCGCTTCACTGCGAACGACAGTAACTCTCGCGGCTTCCGGCAGCGGCTGCGCATCGGCAACAACGACGTAAAGTGGAATCGCCTCGCGCCGCAGGATCTTTGTTCCCGAGTCCTTCACGAGACCGCTTACGAGAATCGTGTGGCTCGCGTAATCGCGCACTGCCACGGATACTTTCGGGGTCTCAACCAACGCACGTCTCTTGAGATCGCCCTCGAGATTCGAACTTATTTGTTCGACGCTCAAACCGCTGACGTGCAAAGGTTCAGCAAGCAACGGATGCTCCAACAAGCCGCCGGGTGTAATTGTAAACAACGTGGACTGCGGCGCTTGTGTGTCGCTTATGCGAATGTCCAACACATCGCCCGGTCCAACACGATAGAGCTTGGTGAGAGCGAATTCACTAGCGGCGGCGTTAGCTTTGGTGCTCGAATTGTTTGTGGCTGAACTCTCGTTTGGCTCACTCTTTGGACTTCCGTTTACTTCACTGCTTGAACTATCTGTGGTCGTCACAGGCGGCGCGTCCGGTTTGGCGTTTAAGGCTATTTTCTCAGCAACTGGTTGGCGCAACGGCTCCGGCTTTGCGGGAGTGGCGCCTTGCGTCGATGCAGGAGCGACGCTTCTGGTTGGCGCGGGGTCGTCCTCCTTTCCGGTTTCGCGGGCTAACATCTCACGCGCCTCTTTCAACCGATCCTGAGCTTCTAGATCGTGAGGATTCAGCTCAACCGCACGCTTGAAGCTGTCGATGGCATCCTTCCAGCGTCGCATGTCGTAGTAAGCGTGGCCGAGCGCGAAATGAGCGTCGGCAAACTTTGGATCGAGTTTCACAGCCTGTTCAAAGATCTGTGCGGCTTGGGCATACAGGCCCGCCAACGCGTAAGTAACACCCGCGTTGTACAGCCGTTTCGACTCTGAAAAAGTGTCTTTCGAAGAGGCGAAATCCTTGTGCAGCCTGGTCTGGGCAGTAACCGAACTGGCACAAAGAGTCGAAAGCACCACCACAACGGAAAGGATGAGCATTTTGAGCATAGGAAGTTCCCTGATCCGCACGTAGGTTGATGCACACGGGGGAGTGTTTTAAACGGGGGCTATTCAGGCCAAACGGGTTGTAGTGCTTATACCACTTTTCGCAACCCAATTCCACCTCTTCCAGCGGTTACCTGAAGGTAACTTCTTGACCTGGCGTCCAACCCCAAATAGCCTCTAGCGTATGTGGTCTAAGGTAATCATTCTAATCTGCGTGTTGTGTGTTCATCCGTCACCGGGTTCGGCGCAACAGCGCGACGGGAGCCGCGATTTTGATTTCGAAATCGGCACGTGGAAGACGCACCTGAAGCGCCTGGCGAAGCCGCTGTCCGGCTCCACTACATGGGTGAAATACGAGGGCGTCACGAAAGTAACAAAGGTGCTGGACGGTCGCGCGAACCTCGTGGAACTAAAGGCCACTGGTCCCGCAGGAACGTTTGAAGGGATGAGTTTGCGTCTTTACAACCCGCAGTCACGCCAATGGAGCCTCAATTTCGCCAACGTGAACTCCGGCGCGCTCACGCCACCCGCAATCGGTGAGTTCAAGAATGGGCGCGGCGAATTTTACAACCAGGACACGTTCAACGGCCGCGCTATTCTCGTTCGTTTCGTCATTTCCGATATCACTCCAAACTCATGTCGCTTCGAGCAGTCGTTCTCAGACGATGGCGGGAAGACGTGGGAGTTGAATTGGATCGCCGTGGACACCCGCAGTGATAAATAGCCGCGCGTGAAAGATTACGCGCGTGAAAGATTACGCGCGTGAAAGATTAGGATCCGCCGTCACTTTTGTTGAAGCAATGCGAACTTCATGGGAGGCGCGGAGATCTTGGTCACCGTTACCGGTTGGCCCTTCAGAAACTCCAGCATTCCATCTTTAATCTTGGGTGACGAGAGGAACAACGGATCGCTGTGTACGGCGCCTTCGAAGATGATGTGAGTGCTGTTGGCGAAGCCTTTGCGATATTCCTCCGCATTACTTACTGGCGTGCGCGCATCGAGAGTTCCGCTGATGAAGAGCACCGGTACGCTGGCATTCACCGGTGAACGAAACTGATCGCCGAGATCAGGCGCTTTCCACTCTTCACAAATCTCTGGAAACGGAAAGTTGGAGATGTCTTCCAGGAGCGTTTCCTTCGCTTCGCGTGCGATCCGCTCGCGCCGAGCGACTGTCTGGCCGGAAGCGCAATCCATCATGTAAGACATCGCGGAGCCGATGCCCTGCCGTGAAGTGTTTAGCCAAAGTTGTGCCGGATTCGTGAAGTCGCCTTTCGACGCGCGATAGAACAGCGCGGGAAAGTTTGCCGTCACGGTCGTGCCGATGTTGTTGGCGACTATGTACTGCAAGACAAATTTATTGACGATGACTTTAACGTTCTGCTTCGTGCGCGGATCTGTAATTTCGACGGTCTGCGGTTGAGCGTCGAGGCGGTCGAAGACAGACTTCATCAAACCGAGAAAGTCGGGGATCTCTTTGCCGAGCTCCGGATCGGCTTTTATTACGGCCGCGAGATCGGCGAGATGTTTCTGCACGTTGCTCGGGAGTTTGTACGTGTGGTCCGGGCCTTCAGTACCCGCGAGAATTGCGCGATGAATGCTCTGCGGATGACGCCGAATCGTGGTGAGCGCGAGATGCGTACCGTAGCTGATGGACCAGAGACTGATCTGTTTCGCGCCGAGTGCTTTGCGCAGGTCTTCGAGATCGTCCGCGCTTTCGTTTGTGTTGTAGCCGGTTAGATCGACGCGTTGGACGTCGCGCCAGTACTCGATGCAGCCGCGCGCGTTTTTGCGCAATTCCTCCACAGCGGCCGTGCGTGACGGCGCGACGTCGAGCGGCATGGTGAGGCGTTCATAACAACCGAGATTCGGTTTTGAATAACCGGTGCCGCGCTGATCGAAGGCAATCACGTCTGCAACCTCGCGCAACGCCATGAACAACGGAAAACGCGATGCCGTCGCGGTGCCGATACCTGAGCCGCCTGGACCGCCGGCGAGATAAACGATTGGTGGTCCGGGATTCTTTGCCGTGCTCTTGAAGCGCACGAAGGCGAGCTCGATCAGGTTGCTCTCCGGATTGCTACGATTCTCGGGAACAAGCAGTGTTCCGAATTCCGAGTCGACCTTCTCGCCCTTGAAGTTTTCAAAACTGTACGGTTTGAGCTTGAGCGTGCCGGCTTTTTGTTGCGCCGCGGCCGGAAGTGCGAGCAGCAACAAATAAGCGAGTAACTGGATCGCTTTTCGCATGTTTATTCACCTTCGATCTCGCTGATGGCCCATTGTGCTCGCGCGTTAACAGCCGGGTCGTTCAGCGCCTGTTTCAACGACGGCAATGCTTCTGAGCTGCGTATCTCGCCGAGCGCTTCGGCTGCAGCGCGCCGTACGTCTGGCCGAAGGTCTGATAACAACACGTTGCAGAGTGCGCCCACTGCGCGCTTGTCTTTGAGCTCACTTAATGCCCACACAGCTAACTCTCGGACACGCGCATCGCCATCGCCTAATGTCGCGATCAGTGCCGGCACGGCGCTATGATTTCGCACCTCGCCCAAAGCGCGCGCGGAGGCCATTCGCACCCATGCGTCGGAGTCAGTCAACAGTGAAATCAGTCTGGGCACCGCGTCGTCTCTTTCGCCCGGCGGCATGTTCGTTAGTTCGCCGATGGCCCATGCAGCATTGCGACGAACAGTGGCGTTTGCGTTGTCGAGCTGATTTGTTAACGGCTGAAATGCCTGGCGGCCCATCGACGCGAGCGCGAGCGCGGCTTGTTCGCCGGGTGAGGACTGTTTGAACGATTCCAGTGCCGGACTCCACCGTCCGTTGCTCCAGCAGCGCAGGAGTTCGGTTTTTGTGTCGTCTGCCAGCATGGCGATCAGCGTCGGGATCATTTCCGTGTCGCCGTTTCGACCGGCGGCGCAAGCTGCTTCCGCACGTTGTCGGGCGTTCGACGCATCGAGTTGAGTTTCAGTGCTTGGTTGCTGAGGTTCGGCGACCGGCTGTTGCGATTCGACGTTAGGCTGTTGAGTTTTCGGGCGCGGCTGCTGAGCTGTGATTGTTTTTGCTACTGCGACAGACGGGTTGGTATTGATGAGTGTCGCAGTTGGCGTGAATACGGCGCGTGCTTCAGTTTTTAGTTCAAACGAAAACAGCGACAGCACGACTGCCGCGGCACACAGCGCAAACAACATAATCGATGTCAACGCCTGGGCCATCGAGCGGCCCAGCGTTTTCTGGTTGCGTGTTAATCGCATCACTCTGTCCTCCAGACTTCGAGCATCAAACATGCTCAACATTAGTGCCCGCGGCGGCGTGTCGCTCGACACGTCAGCGGCCCAAACGAGTGAGCGCGCGTAGAGCTTTGGCGGCAGCAGCCGTTTGCTGACTAACTCATCGCACGCGAGCTCTCGCGCGCGATCGATCTCTTTCTTGATTAGAAATGTTAAGGGGTGAAACGAGACGGGCAGCATGACAACTTCGCAGATGAAGTTCGTGACGTAATCGCGCCGCGCCACATGGGCCATTTCGTGACCCATCACCGATAGCAAATGCTCTTCGCTCGCGGCACAAAACGCTTCCGGCAGAACAATCAACGGTCTTCGCGCGCCGATCGTGTATGGCACGCGCGCACTGTTCGACTGCATAACCTGAACCCTTCTAATCCCCAGGATTGCGCGGCAACGCTGCGCCACTTCTTCAGCCTCACCTGACAGGTTCACGAGATCAGCGGACCTTCTCAATCGCTCCTTTTGCCGCCAAAAGCGAACGAATCGAATACCGCGCCACGCGACAAAAAGCGCGTAAGCAAGCGTCAGCCACACCACGGTTGGCTGAGTGGTATTGACTACCTGCGTTCGCCTTTTGGTTAAGTTCCCAACGGGGAAATGGGGTTCGTTGCTGACCGGCGCCAAAGGAATTGAAGGTTCAAATGCAGGGCCCACCGATCGGGATTGGTTTGCTGGTGCCCTGGGAGCCGCGGTGAAGAACGGCACGACGACGCCTAGTAAAAGAGTTGCGAGGCACAACAGGTGACGGTAACGGGCCGGACCGTTTCTGAGCAGAAGCGATCCGACTGTCGCAACGGCCGCAATTACCGCGATCTGCCACGTCGCGTTGACGACATAGTTCAGGACGAACGCACTGAACGGCGCGCTGAACTCGCCCATGAACTCACTGGCGCTTGTCATCGTCCTTATCCTCTTCGAGCAGTTGATGGAGCTTGGCGAGCCTGTCCGGCGTCAGTTGTTTTTCCTGTAAGAGGTTCAGCACGAGCCCTTCGGCCGACCCACCAAAGAGACGATCGATCAGTTCGCGTACAGCATGGCCCGTAAACTTCTTGCGAGTGACAGCCGAGCGGTAAACGTAAGCCTTGTCTTTTAACGTTCGCTTCACGCGTCCTTTGCGGTGAAGCACAGTGAGCATGGTCTGAACGGTGGTGTAGGCGAGTTCTCGTTTTAGTTGACGTTGCACCGTCTGGCAGGTCGCCGGCCCGGTCTCCCACAAGACCTGCATGATCTCCAACTCCAGCGGTGTCATCTGCTCACTCTTGCGTCGCGGCATGCAATCCGTCCTCTATCCTACTAAGACTTTAGTAGGATATACCGCACGCAAGCCAGGCTTGTCAACTAAAACTTTAGTAGGTGATGTAGACGAGGGTCTTAATCGCTGCCGTAGCGGATCTCCATATGCCGGATGCGGTAAGCAGCGAGGATGAGCACCACCAGCGTCATGGCCAGCATGCTCGGCACCGCGATCCATACGGGCGTGGGTTCGGCGACGACGGCAAAGGGTCCTTCAGAAACCGGTACCGGAACGAGCGAGTTCAAGTAATGAATGACGCTGATCTTTTTCAGTAACGGCGGCAGCAGAAAGTTGAGCCATTCCCAACCATAGAGCAACAGCGCGGGTATGATTGGATTGCGAACAAAGAGGCCGACCACGACAAAAAACGCACCATATCCGATGCAAGCGAGGATCGTGATTCCCGCATACGTGAGAAGCTGCGACAATCCGTGCCCTTCGGTGAAGTAGCGCACGCTCTGCGAATAGAAGTGGGGCACGTAGAGGAGCAATATCCCCGCGACCGTCGTAAACGTAAACAGCACAATCGAAGTAACGAGCCCGGAGAAGTACTTGCCGACGACGAGCACTTCGCGCCTTACCGCGCTCAAGAAGTAGTAATGCAAACTCCGGTCGACGATCTCGCCGCGGAACAGATTCATGAAGATCCATGCGCAACCAAAGAACACGACCGTCCGCAGAATGAGACCGTTGTAAAGCACCGAGTAGATGAGACTGTAGTTATTGAAGTCGTTCCAATCGCTGCCGGGCGGCCGGAAAACCGCGAGCACGAGCAACGGAAACAGCGGCAGGAATGCGAGCAGGTAGATCAGCAGCGAGCGACGGCCGAGAAAGTTCTTCTGAAGATCGAGACGAAAGATCGCGCCGATCTGCCGGAGCCAAAGCCCCCATTGCATGGGCGACTGTTCAGTCTTGTTTGCTACCGCGTCCATCGCAGAACTCATTGGACTAACTCCTAGGCGCTTCCTCCGGTCGTGCCGATCAGATACTGGTAAACGGCGCTCATATCGTCGTCAACCGGCGCCACTGACTCAACATTAACTTCACCTTCAGCTACCGCACGATTCAAGAGCAAATAAAAACCGTCCGCATCGCGCGTCTTCACAAACAGCCCGCGGCGGTCGTCGTGCAATTTAGCTTCAACCACGTGATTCTGGGCGAAGACATACGAAGCGAGCTTCGCGGGTTTATCGCAACGAATCAGAATCTGCATCGGGTGCTCTTCCATTTCGTCGCGCACTCCGTGAATGTTTCCCTCGGCGACGATGTAACCGTTGTTCAGTAACACCACGCGATCCGACATCATGTCTACTTCGTGCAGGATGTGTGACGAGATGATCAGGTGCAGTCCTTCGGCGGCCAACTTTCTGAAGAGCGCGATCGTTTCCGCCCGCACCATCGGATCGAGTCCGTTGAGCGGCTCGTCGAGAATCAAGACCAACGGCTCGTGAGCGATGGATTGAGCGAGACGAATACGCTGTCTCATGCCTTTGCTGTAACCGGCAACCTTTCGGTCCGCGGCTTCGACGAGGTTCACACGTTCCAGCGCCTGCTGGCTTAGTTCGTTGGCCCGTTTGCGATCGTAACCGTGGACCAACAGAAACGAATTGAGAAACTCGCGGCCCGTAAGCCCACGCGGAAACGAGTCAAACTGAGTGCAGTAACCAACTTTGCGAAACAGCCGTTCAGGCTGATCGGTCGGAATGCCGAGCAACGTGATCGACCCGCGCGTCGGACGCAACAAGCCCGTCATCAGATTCATCAACGTCGACTTCCCTGCTCCGTTTGGTCCGACAAGACTCGTGATGCCCGGCGCGATCTGTAAGTTCACGCGGTTCACGCCGAGTATCTCGCCGTAGAACTTGGAGACGTTGTCGAAAACAATCAGTTGATCGGTCGAGTTGGTCATCGATTCCTACCGCACTACCTCGTAAGCCTTCACCTTCCAGGACAGCAGCGCGAGACAAACCGCGCAGATCACAAACAGCACCATCCACGAAGCCCACAACGGCGGCTCAACCAACTGTATTTCGGTGATGGTGCCGTCGAAATCTCTAAATCGCATGACGTCCCAAAGACGATCGAACGTGCCGAACAGCCCGGCAGTCACATTTTTTATCAGCGCGCCGAGGCTGATGATGTTGCCCCACCGTGTGCGAAACACCTCGTTAACGAACGCGCCGAATACGGTTGGGATAAAGAAGATGCCGAGCAAAACGCCGCTCGCCACGACGCGCCACTTCACGAGCGCGGAAATGGTTTGCGTGAGTAACGCGAGCAACAGCGCCCACACAAGACCACCGAGAACGATGCCATTGATCATCAACAAGTTACTTTTGAACCAGGTGAACCCTTCCAAATACGACTGAAACAAAAACAGAACCAACTGCGGCACCCACGTGATCACCGATATCAAAATCAGGACCACCGACATTTTCCCGAGCACGTACTCGGTACGTGAAAACGGCCGGCACAGGTACAGCGGCAACGCGTTGTTGCGCAGATCGCGCGAGACGAGCGGCGGTCCCACCAGCAGCGCGACAAAGAAAGCAAATCCGCCCTGGATGTTGATGAACGTTTGGAAGAAGTAAGCATCGATCGGCACCAGCTCGCGCACGTTGATCTTCATGGCGGCGATGGCGCTGAAGTTGTGGTGCAAATAGATCAGGATCGCTTCGACCAGCAACGGCAGGAAGCAAATCACGAAGAAGGCGGTGAAGAGTTTGGAACCAAAAACGGCACGGTACGCGTGGCGCGGAATGATCAGGAACCGGTTCCACTCGGAAGTCAGCGGTCCCGCGTAACGCTTGTAAGTCTGCTCATAGACCGCCATAGCCGTTCTCCATTGCTTTGAGAAAGATATCTTCGAGCGAGTCGCGCTTGTAACTCAGCCGTCGCAGTTGCACCTGCGTCTCGCCTGCCAGCCGGTATAAATCGCGCACTTCCACGCCGTTCTGCAACACAACTTTGAGCCGGCTGTCACTCGAGATCGCGTATTCACAACCAAGGCTCGACAGCGCTTCCACAAACTTGTTCTGATCGCCGCGTGTTTCGAGCATGAGAAACTTACGATTCGACTTCCGTTCCTCTTCGAGATTGCAGTAAACAGCGATCTGACCGTCGCGCAGTATCAGAATTTCATCGCAGCATTCTTCGACGTCGACCAGCAAGTGAGACGACAGGACGATGTTCGCCTGACCGCTATCGCGGATCTCCCGAATGAGTTTGATCATGCGCAACCGCGCCGGCGGGTCTAGACCGTTCGTCGGCTCGTCGAGAAAGATCAACTTCGGACCATGAACAATCGCCTGCGCCAGCTTGGCGAGTTGCTTCATGCCGAGCGAGTACGTATCGAGTTTCCGGTAACGCGCTTCGCCCAAGCCCACGTAGAAGAGTGCTTCGTGCGCGCGTTCGAGTGCGGCTTCTGACGGCAGTCCCGACAACTCGGCCATCAAGCGAACGAAGTGTACAGCCGTCATCTTAGCGATGAAGGCATCGCGCTCCGGCATGTAGCCGATCAGCGTTTTGATCTTTTTCGCCTCGTCGGTGATGTCGTGACCGAAGATCTGCGCTGTGCCCGCGGTTGGCTGGTGAAAACCGAGCAGCGTGTGAATCAACGTAGTCTTGCCGGCGCCGTTTGGCCCAAGCAGTCCGATGGCTTTGCCGCGTAGATCGCCACGAAGTCCTTTAAGTATTTGACGGCGGCCGAAAGCGACGCTAAGACCGTGAAGGTCGATTACGGGTGGGTCGTCAACTGTTTGTGGTCGGATCAGTTCTTCCTGAACCGTCGCGGGGAGTGCCATGGTGTTCTTATAGCGCTGCGTCCTGATATTTCCAAACGAATCCAAGTCCGAAGACGGTGCCCATCAGCAGAAATGCACCGATGCATGCTAACGCTTCCCTGGGTGCTAAAGTTCTGCCAATCGCAAGGATTTCGATCAGGAACACCGGGAGGTTGAGGACAACCGCCGAGACTATCGGAAACAACGCGGCAGGTCTGCAACCACCCATGCGCCGTCGCAGCCACGAAAGCGACGGTGCATAGGCGAGTGAGAACAACAGCGCTGTCATGATCAGAGATGTGACCGGGACGCTGTTGACGTCAGTAGCGCTAAACCCTTGCTGCGACATCAGGGGGAAAGTCGAAAGGAGCAGCAGCAGGCCCAGCAACCACGAAACGAGGGAGATGGATAAGAGTTTCATTGCCTTCTTAGACCTTTGTTCCTGGTGCTTTGTTCCAGCGGCTTTGCCGTGAACCAAAACACCAGGAACAAACTTCGAGGTCCTCAGTTACTACTTCTTACTACTCATGCCACGCTGAATAATGCTCTGCATCTCCAACGCGTTCGGCATGCCGAGAATTGTTGCCGGACTCAATCCAAACGGTCCGCCTTCAGTGTTCGCGGCAAACGTAATGCTGTCGCCTTGTGCGTATGCATACGCGAGGGTCGGCTGCATGTCCGCGGCGAGTGCTCTCACTGCCTGTTGCGGTCCGCTCGGCAGGTTCTGTGCGGCGGTTGCCATGCCGGCCGGCACGAGCGCGCCGAGGTTGTGATAGAAGACTGCCGAGAAGTTTGCATTACCATCGGCCGGCAAACCGGCGATGAACTTCGCGGAACGCAGCAGTGATATGCCACTGTCATGCGAAGTGATGGCACGTTGAACCAGCGCGCGGCTCGGACCAACGATCATGTAGCCGTTCGCGTAGGTGTAGTTGACTTCCAGGAAGCCAAACTCCGCCGACTTGAGCGTGTAGAACACGCGGCCACTAACGTCCGCCTGATCCCAGCTCAGTCCGCTCTTGCCAAACTTCGCGGCTTCTTTGTTGACCTCACCGACTGCGCGTTCGAGTGTCTGCTGTAGGTGTGCGGGGTCGTTAACCTCAAACACCAGCTTCCACGAAGGCGTCGGCAGGATTGGACCATCAATGGCGAAGGCAAACTCACCACCCAATGGTGCGGCGATGTCACTGCGCAGGTCGAGACCGCGATCCGCCTGTTGTTTTTCCAGAGTCTTCCGCAACTCGGGCGAAACTGTATCCAGCACGCCGAGCAGATCTTCAACCAATGAAACCGGGTTCTTGACTACAAAACCCGCAACAACGTTCGCATCCGGCGAGATGTATTCAAGCGAACCCATCGGGCCAGGCGCTGCAAGCCACGACGGAATGCCGCGTTGCATGTCGTTGAAAGAGAGCGAAGCCTGTGTGTGCGTCTTTCCGTTCGTGTCCTTTTGATCGAGCACGAAGTATTTCACACTCAGAATTCCCAGCTTGTTCAACGTGTTCTCTTGTTTTTCAGCATCCGGATCCTTGGCGCGTTCGGCTTTGGTTTGTGCGACGACCTTTTCGAGGTTTGCCGCGACCACGATGCCCGCACCCGATTCATAAACCTGCGCAATGCGATTGCGGAACGGAGTAGCCGTGAAACTGCTGCTGCCCCCACCCGCGATCACCGCTGCAAGCTGTTGCAGCTGTGCTAGCTTCGGACTGGCAGCAAACAGGTTGTTTTGGATCCAGATGTGCAGTTTTTCTTTGTTCGTCGAGCTTTCGCCAGTCGCCGCCAGTGGATTCTCGACGAAGACGATTTCCGGTTTATTCGGACCACCGGAGAACTTCGCGATCTGCTGCTCGAGCACCTGACGGAAGCCCGCGGAGTCTTTCAGTTCAGCCAGCACCAACGGCTCGCCCGGCTTTCCTTGTTCGTCAATCGAAACAGACACAGCAATTTCGTCGCCCAGATGTGACCCAAATTGCCGAATGGTTTCCACTACCCGATCCATGTTCTGCGCTCGGCCTGCCTGCTCCTTCTCCCACCATTCGCGCAACGCCGCATTCTGGCTCATCCGGTCCTGAATGATGCGGTGCGATTCGGTGATGGTGTCGGTCAGGTTCGGCAATGCCGCGTAGACCACCGTGTTCTCAGGCATCAGGTCGAGCAGGTGCGTCGAATTGCGAACGCCCGGCTGTTGGACGCCTTTCAGTTCGCTCTTCAATGTCGCCAGGCCAGACAACACGGACGCGTAATGATCCGCTTTCTTGCTCCACGCAACTTCGTCCTTGATCGGAATAGTCGAGATTGCGGGACTGGTCGTGACCTGTTCGCCCGGACGCAGCACACGATCGCTGCCGGCGTGATTCAGGTTCACTTCGCCTTCGATAACTGAAACGCGCGAGCCTTTCGTGCCGTTGTTGACCGAGAACACCGTTCCCGTCACAGAGACCAGCGAGTCACCGCTTTCAACAAACAACTTGCCGTCTTTTTGCTTTGCGGCTTCGACAACGATGCTGCCGCGATCGAGATGGATCGTCGTTCCCTGTCCGGTCTTCGTCAGGTAAAGCTCCGAACGTTCTCTCATTTCGATCAACGAGCCGTCGCCGAGGCGAACCACAGCATGCGCATCTTTCGCCGTGCGCACCTTTTCACCCTTCTGCAATTTCGCCCCGGTGTTGACGGCCGCTGTCTTCGTGTCGGCAATCTGGAACACCTGTCCTTCAGCGGCTTGGACCGTCGCTTCAAATTCACCATACGGCCAGTAACGCTGCATGAACGGCACGGCCAGTAAACCGAAACCGATCACCACAGCCGCCGCGATGCCCCAGCGCAGCACGACCGGCTGAAGCGAGTAATGCCTGGTTTTGACGGGAGCTTTCACAAATGTTGTTCGGCTCCGGCGTGCTTCGTTCATTGCTTTACGGCAAGGAATACATTCGTGCGTGTGGTCCACCAGTAACAGAGACCGCGCTTCCGAAAGTTTTCCTGCCAGGTAAGCCGGAATGAGCGACTGAAAATCAGCACAACCTTCAATCCGCTCAGCGATCCGATCGCCTGACGGCATCTGAAATTCAGCCTCACCTGCTGCGGCAGAGACACGCGCCCAAACACGGTCTGCGGCCGCTGAAACTACTGCCGAATCGACTTTCTCGTTGCGAATCTCAGCAGTAACTTTGTCGAAAATCTCTTCACTATTCCTTTTCATGGTGTTTCTCCAGATAGTGCCCAATCTCTTTTCTCAGTTTTGTGCGAGCGCGATGGAGGACGACGCCCACGACGAACGGCGAGGTTTCCAGCAATACTGCAATTTCTTTATTGGCCAGTCCTTCGTAGTAACGGAGAACAAACATCTCGCCGGCGGTCTTTCCGAGTCGAGCGACGGCTTGCCGGACGAGGTTTTGCAGTTCTCGGTCGGCATGGAGCGCTTCGGGGCTGCGAGTGCGTGTCGCGAGTGCGTCGGCGTCGGCTTCGTCTAGCCCGATTGACTTGGATCTCGTGCGACTACGCAAGAGATCCAGGGACGCATTGATGGCGGCGCGCGATAGATAAGCCTCGGGGTTCTTCGAAAGATCATAACTTTCATGACTTTTCACCAGCCGCAGAAAGACGGTTTGCAGCACGTCCTCGGCATCCGCGGCGCTGCCGGTGATGCGTTGGGCGGTCCGAAAAACCCGGCTATGGTGGGTTTGGAAGAGCGTTTCGATCTCTCCCGGGGGTTCATTTTTCACGAGTTGCAAAGGTTTTAGAGCAGCCTGCAAGGGTTGTTGTCCTCCGTGTACACCCTCGTAAACGGGGGGTTGGAAGGTTTATTAACACTCGCACGCACGAATTTTTGAGAGTTTAGGCAGCTTTGCCCGAAAGGTCTTTTTGCTCCGGCTCTGCCGCCGGATGTGAGGCGAGGCTGTGCCTCGCCGATACTCTTCGGAGAAGGAAATCGGGCTATGCCCTGGTATGGCCTCTGGCCAATAATATCGGGGCAAAGCCGAACCAGGGGCGAAGCCCAAGGTTCATTTATGAACTACCGGCGAGGCACAGCCTCGCCTCATATCCGGCGGCAGAGCCAAAGAGGTTTTCGGGCAAAGCTAGTTTAGGGTAAGAAAAGCCGCTTAGCCACACATTTTGGTCCATGGCTTGAGCGGCTCAGGATTTATTCGATTGTTTCGAGCTCAGCCAAACGCTCGCGGGCTTCGGCGGCTTCGGGCGTGCTTGGGGAGCGGCGAAGTAGTTCCCGCCAGGCGGCGCCGTCGTAGTAGAAGCGTTTGGTGATGCGGTTGAAGATGAACGTGACGCCGTGGCGGTTGTAACGATCGAGGCCGCTGTAGTTCAGGAAGTACGTGAAGTCGGCAGCGGTAGTTGTTGTAAACTTTAGGCGTTTTGCCGCGTCGCGCGAGAGTTCGGCCGCCTGTGCATGGGCGGCGTCGCCGAGCAACAGCAGCACCTGTGGGCGTAACGGTGAGCGAGGAAAGTGATCCAGAAAGATCCGTGCGCGGACGATCTGATCGAACCCGTCTGAGGCCTTTATTAGATCTAACAACCGGCGGTCGTCTCCCGCACGTGTTGACGAAGCTATGGCTTCGCGCTGGATCCAGCCGTGGGTGCGGCTTGTCACGCTAACGAGAAGAAAGACGACGCCCTCGGAGGTTGTTTTTGAGCCTCTGATTGCAACGCGGCGACCGCGACTGAGACGGCGCACCAGTGGGCCGTTTAGTTCAGGCGTGCCGGCGCAGAGCGGCGAGTCGTTCGTCGACCACTATTCCGCGACCACCCGTCGCGCCTTTGGCGAAAGCGATTTCCGCCGATAAAAACACAACGATCAAAAACAGAAACGCTTTCAGCGTGAGTCTGTGAGGAATCATTTTGTTCTCCTGAGTGTGAGATTAATCGGTCGTATAGGTCCTATAGGTCCTATACCAAAGCCACAATTCTTTGCTTAAACGGCGCGTGATGAAAATGACAGATCGCGACCGCCAATGCGTCCGCAGCGTCGTGAGGCGACGGGACACTTTTCAACGAAAGTAACAATCGCACCATCTCCTGAACCTGGTGCTTCTCCGCATTGCCGTAACCAACCACCGTCTGCTTGATCAACCGCGGCGAGTACTCGTGAATCTCGAGCGCCGCACGCTCCGCCGTCAGCAACACAACACCGCGCACTTGCCCGAGCTTCATACTGACCTTCACATTCGTCGCCAGAAACGAATCTTCAAGCGCACACGCATCCGGACTATGCTCGGCAATCACTTCCTCGAGTCCATTGCACATCCGCAACAGCCGCGCAGAAAATCTCATAGACGACGGCGCACGAACCGCTCCATAAGCAACAAGCGAGTAGCGGCGCCCATCACCTTCAACAACGCCCCAACCCATTGTCTGACTGCCCGGATCGACTCCCAACACGCGCATGGCGCGGCAGTATAACAACATTTCACCTTCGCACTCGCTCTTTGTACTCGCTTCCGCGACTTTGCAAGGCATCGAGGACAAAGCACAAAGCTCACAGTTCGTGGTATTCTAAAACTCCCCTAAAACCCGCTGCTTGTTTACTTAGTCGTGATTTCATGGGTGAGTTCGTCGAATCGTTTGCTTCATTACTGCGGCAGCCATCCCGCGATACTGATGAAAAACCATTTCACGCTGAGTTCTACAGCGTCGAACGCCTCGAACAGTACGCGCAGACCCTAGCCGCCGAACACAAAACCGTCACTCGAAAAGGCGCCGAACTGCTTCCCCGCCTCCGCGAGAACGGCCGCATTCTCGAAGCCGCTTACAAAGCTCTCGTCGAAGCGCTGCGCGAAGGACGTGCGATTTCGCCCGCGGCCGAGTGGCTCGTCGACAACTATCACATTGTCGAAGAACAACTGCGCGAGATCCGTCACGACCTGCCAAAGAGCTATTACCACGAACTCCCGAAACTCGCCGGTGGCGAACTTCACGACTACCCGCGCATCTACGCGGTCGCGCTTGCGCTGATCACACACACCGACTCACGGCTCGACACCAACACACTGCGCCGCTTCATCGCCGCCTACCAAATAGTCGCGCCCTTCTCGATCGGTGAACTTTGGGCCGTGGCGATCACGTTGCGCCTGGCCTTGGTCGAAAACCTTCGCCGCCTCTCGATCAGCATCGCGCGCGCGCGGCTCGAGCGCGAAGACGCCGACAAGCTCGCCGACAAGTTACTCGAACTGGCATCGCTCCAACCCGCAACCATCAACACAATCGTCAGCGAACGGCTAGGCAAACGAGACGAACTGCCGCATACGTTTCTGGTCCAGCTCGTCCAACGGTTGCGCGAACAACATCCGTCCGTGATGCCGGTGATGGACTGGATCGAAAAGCAGTTGGGACGCGAAGGCACCAGCGTCGAACAGATCATCCATAACGAACACCAGCGGCAGGCCGCAGCGCAGGTAACGGTCGGAAACATCATCACCAGCATGCGTCTGCTCTCGACGCTCGACTGGAACGACTTCTTCGAAAAAGTCAGTTTGATCGAGCCGCTGCTGGGGAACGATCCTGCCGGTGTCTACTCACGGATGGAATTCAGCTCGCGCGATCGTTACCGGCACGTCATCGAGCGCATCAGTAAACGAACAAAGACCAGCGAACTGAAGATCGCCGAAGCTGTCGTCAAACTCGCTTCTGACGCTGACCAGAATGATGAGGCGAAAAGACACGTCGGTTATTACCTCATCGACAAAGGACTGCCGCAGCTCGAGGCCCTCTTCAACTACAGCCCAAAACCTGTTGAGAAGTTCCGGCGTTTTCTGCTGCGACGACCAACGGCCTGGTATCTCGGGACGATCTCCGCGCTGACTGTTCTACTGCTGGCGTTTTTACTCGTCGCGCTGTACCTCGCGGGCGCGAACTGGATCATGCTGCTTGTAGCGGCGTTGATCGCGTTCATTCCGGCCAGCGAGCTCGTGCTCACAGCAATCAACTGGGACCTGACGCATTTCTTTCGGCCATATCTGCTGCCGCGAATCGACACCACGGAGGGTGTTCCGGAAGATGCTTCGACGTTCGTGGTTGTACCGACACTGTTCTTCAGCGAGTCGCAAGTTAACGAACTCGTCGAACGGCTCGAAGTCCACTTTCTCGCGAACCACGATCCACGCATTTACTTTGCACTGCTCGGCGATTTTCGCGACGCGGACGCAGAAGAAACACCAACCGATTCCGCGCTTCTGTCTGTGGCCCAGAGCGGAATCGAAACGCTAAACCAGCGACACGGCGAGAGCCGCTTTCACCTGTTCCACCGGAAACGCCTGTGGAACAAAAGCGAAAACAGATGGATGGGCTGGGAGCGAAAACGTGGCAAGCTGGAAGAGTTCAACCGGCTACTGCGGGGCGCGCGCGACACCAGTTTCATAGTGCAAACTGGCGACGACGCGTTGATGCGATCGATCCGTTACGTCATCACGCTCGATTCAGACACGCAGTTGCCGCGCGACATCGCTCGCAAACTGATCGGCGCGGCTGAACATCCACTCAACCGGCCGCGGTTTGACGACGCAACGAATCGCGTCGTCCACGGCTACGGCATTCTGCAACCGCGCGTCAGCATCTCGCTCACCAGTGCTTCGCGATCCAAGTTTGTTCAGATCTTTTCGGGTTACACGGGCATCGACCCATACACGACCGCGGTTTCAGACGTCTATCAGGATTTCTTCGGCGAAGGAAGTTTTACCGGCAAAGGTCTCTACGACGTCGATGCTTTCCAACGCGCGCTCAGCGATCGTGTCCCGGAGAATGCTTTACTGAGTCATGACTTGTTTGAGTCGCTGTTTGCTCGGGCCGCGTTAACAACAGATATAGAGATCCTGGACGAGTACCCGTCCTCATACGAAGCGTATGCGAAGCGTCTCCATCGTTGGACGCGCGGCGACTGGCAGATCATTCGCTGGTTATTTCCACGAGTCCCGGACGCAAACTGGCAGAAGGTTCGCAATCCGCTGCCACTCTTCGCGCGCTGGAAGATTCTCGACAACTTGCGGCGCAGTTTGGTAGCGCCATCGCTGTTTGTCTGGTTCGTTATAGCGTGCACGCTTTTCCCCGGGCCGGCGTTGCTCTGGGCCACATTCATCCTCATCGTGATCGCGTTTCCGGTTTACCTGCACGTGACGACGGGGTTACTCACGCATCCGAAAGGGATTCCGTGGAGCAGCCACTTTTCCAGCGTTTGGGGCGAGTTTCGTACGAACACCACCCAAATCGCGCTGTCGTTCGTTCTGCTTCCTTACCAGGCTTTTCTAATGGCCGACGCGATCGTGCGCACGCTTTACCGGCAATTCATCTCGCGCAAGAAGCTGCTCGAATGGCTTTCCGCCGCGGAAGCTGAGCGTTCTGTGCACTACGACGTCGCTTCATTTATCTCGTTGATGCTGCCGGCGGAACTTCTCGCGCTCGCTGCGGTTGGTCTGACGATTTGGTTTAAGCCGACCGCACTGCCGTTCATGGGCCTACTCGCGGCAATCTGGATCTTGTCGCCGTTTATCGCTCTTTGGGCCAGCAAGCCACGCCCGCTCATACGACAGATCCTCAGCGCAAGCGAAAGACAGTTTGCACGAATGATTGCCCGCCGCACGTGGCGCTTCTTCGAGACGTTTGTCGGACCGGAAGACAACTGGCTACCGCCGGACAATTATCAGGAAGATCCCACACCGGTTCTCGCTCATCGCACGTCGCCGACAAACATGGGTCTATTGCTCCTCGCGACCTCTTCGGCACACGAGCTCGGCTATGTCAGCACGCTCGAACTCGTCGAACGCCAGGAATTGACGTTTACAACGTTATCGAAGTTGGGCCGGATGCACGGTCACTACTTCAACTGGTACGACACGAAGTCTCTTCAACCTCTGCTGCCGCAGTACATTTCCACGGTCGACAGCGGCAACCTGGCCGGTCACCTCATCGCAGTCAAACAAGGCTCCGTCGAACTTCCGGACAATAAGCTTTTTGGTCCACACATTATCCATGGACTTACCGACACGATTGAGGCGCTCGCGAATGAAGCGACGATTCTAGGCAGTTTTCGTCAACGAACAGAGGTCGTGACCGTTCGTCAACTGCGCGATGAAATCGGAGCGTGCCAGGAGTTGTTGAATCACGATCCCGCCAACGATCTGGCAGCTTGGGTTGCAGTGATTGATTCACTCGCGCGGCGTATGTCTGACATCGACGACATCGTCACCGCGCTCGCGCACGAACACGGCGAGATCAACTTCAAAGAATTGCGCTGGTGGGTCAGTGCTTTCAAGCATCAGGTGAGTTCGCTCCAGCGAGATACGGAATCACTGACGACGTGGGGCCGCTTGCTGCCCGAATTGAAGCGGGCGATCGGAGCCAGCGAAGAGTGGACGGCCATCCTCAAACTGCTACAGGAAGTTCCAACACTTGCCGAAGTTCCACAACTCTGCGACAAAGCTCTGGTCCAACTCTCCGCTTTCCAGGATCATGACTCCAAGCAACTGGCACAGGTTTCAGCGAGGATAACAAAAGCGCTCGAACAGGCTGCCGGCGGTTCAAACGACTTGCTGTCGCGTCTCAGTCGCATTGCGCGCACTTGCGACCAGATCGTCAACGAAATGGATTTTTCGTTCCTCTTCGACGTCGAACGAAAGCTGTTTACGATCGGTTACAACGTCACCGCGTCGCGTGCGGATGATTCCTACTACGATCTACTCGCCAGCGAAGCAAGGCTCGCAAGTTTTGTCGGCATCGCCAAAGGCGACGTGCCACAGCAGCACTGGTTCCGCATGGGCCGCGCGCTGACCAAAGTCGACGGCGGACGCGCACTGCTCTCGTGGACCGGAACGATGTTCGAATACCTCATGCCGCTGCTGGTGATGCGCAACTACCCGGCAACGCTTCTCGCGGAAACTTACGACACAGTTGTCGAACGCCAGATCGAATACGGGCAGGAGCGCGGCGTGCCGTGGGGAATTTCTGAAGCCGCCTACAATGTTCGCGACCTTCAGTTCAACTACCAATATGGACCATTCGGCGTTCCCGGTTTGGGCTTGAAACGCGGACTCGTCGAGGATCTCGTCGTTGCTCCTTATGCGACGATGCTCGCTGCCGCCGTTGATGCACATGCCGCGATCGGCAATCTGCGCCGTCTCGTAAAAGAAGGCGCACTCGCTTCGTTGGGCTTTTACGAGTCGATCGACTACACGGCCGAGCGCCTGCCTGAAGGTCAAAGGTCCATAATGATTCGCGCTTTCATGGCCCACCACCAGGGCATGAGCCTTGTCGCGCTGACCAACCTGTTGCGGAGCGATGTGATGGAACGGCGCTTCCACAACGATCCGACGGTGCAAGCAACCGAATTGCTTCTGCAGGAGCGCATGCCGATCGGTGTTCCTGCCGCTCATCCGCGCGCCGAGGAGGTTCTGACCGGACGTGTGACCCAAACCTTGCCGGGTATGATCACGCGTGTTTACGAGTCGGCAGATCTCGACACGCCGCGCACGCAGTTGCTTTCCAACGGCGCTTACAACGTCATGCTCACGACCGCTGGCTGCGGTTATTCGAACTCCGAAGACATCGCGGTTACACGATGGCGCGAAGACGTCACGCGCGATAACTGGGGCGCATTCATCTACCTGCGCGACGTGCGTACCGGCATGGTCTGGTCCGCCGGGCATCAGCCCGTAAAGCGGCGGCCGCAGGCCTACACCGTCGCGTTTTCCGAAGACAAAGCCGACTTTCGCCGCCTCGACGCAGGCATCTCGACGCGCATGGAAGTGGTCGTTTCCGCGGAAGACAACGCTGAAGTGCGGCGTGTTTCGTTGACGAACCACTCGACACGCACGCGCGAGATTGAATTGACGAGTTATGCGGAAGTCGTGCTCAACGCACCCGCAGCAGACGCCGCGCACCAGGCATTCAGCAATTTGTTTATTGAAACCGAATTCATCCCCGGCGAGAACGCGATTGTCGCGCACCGGCGCAGGCGTTCGAGCGATGAACGTCCGATCTGGGGCATTCACGTCGTCGTGGTAGAAGGCGATTCGGTCGGCGCGATTCAGTACGAAACCGATCGCGGACGTTTTCTCGGGCGTGGCCGCACGGCGAGCAATCCCATCGCCGTGATGGAAGATCGTCCTCTTTCTAACACGACCGGAGCGGTGCTCGATCCCGTGTTCAGTTTGCGGCGCCGCGTGAGGATCGGGCCCAACCAAACCGTAAGCTGTTCGTTCAGCACCGCCGTAGCGCATTCGCGCGAAGATGCGCTCGCGCTGGCCGACAAGTATCACGACCCAAACATCTTCGAACGCGAACTGCGTCTCGCCTGGACCAAGGCGCAGGTCGAGATGAGTCACCTGAATATCGATGCGGAGGAAGCACATCTCTTCCAACGCCTCGCAGCGCGAGTCATCTATTCCGATCCGTCGTTGCGGCCAAGGTCGCACGTTCTGGCGCTCAACACGAAATCGCAATCAAGCCTGTGGGCTTACGGCATCAGCGGCGACTTGCCCATCATCGTCGTGCGCATCAACAAAGGCGCCGATCTTCCGACCGTAAAGAAACTTGTCCGCGGTCACGAATACCTGCATTACAAAGGACTGCGCTGCGATCTCGTGATTCTCAACGACACGCCGACGAGCTACCTGGAACCGTTACACAAAGAGCTCGAAACAATCGTCCGTACGAGCGGCTTGCAAGGACTTCAGGACAAACCGGGCGGCGTTTACTTGCGACGTGCGGATCAAATTCCCGAACCGGATCGCATTCTGTTGCACGCGGTCGCGCGCGTGGTGATAGTTGCGGATCGCGGTAGCTTCGAGGCCCAGCTCGAACGACGCCGCGTAGAGGAACCGTTGCCGCCGATCCTGATGCCGCGCCAGGCGTCGCAAACGTATCCCGAACCAACCATGGCGCCGCCGGAACTGAGTTTCTTCAACGGCCTCGGCGGTTTTCACCAGGGCGGGCGCGAATACGTCACACTGCTCGGCGCGGAACAATGGACGCCCGCGCCGTGGTCCAACGTGATCGGCAATGCAGTTGATTTCGGCTTTCAGGTTACCGAAAGCGGCGGCGGCTACACGTGGTCGGTGAACAGCCGTGAAAATCGTCTGACGCCGTGGTCCAACGATGCCGTTACCGATCCACCCGGGGAAGTCGTTTACCTGCGCGACGAAGATTCCGGCACCATCTGGTCGGCAACGCCTCTGCCGATTCGCGAACGCGAGCCTTACATCGTCAGGCACGGCCAGGGCTACAGCGTCTTCGAACACACGAGTCACGGCATCTCGCAGGAGTTGCTGCTCTTCGCGCCACTCGATGCTACCGTCAAGATTTCTCTGCTGCGTTTGCGCAATCGCACCGGTCGCAGGCGGCGATTGACGATCACGAGTTACAACGAACTGGTGATGGGCGTGGCACGTTCGTCGTCAGGACCGTACATCATCACGGAGATCGACGCGCCCGCAGGGACGATCTTCGCGCGCAATCCATACAACAACGAGTTTGCCGGCCTGGTCGGATTTGTAGCGACGAGCGAAACACTCTCGAGTGCAACGTGCGATCGCAAGGAGTTCATTGGTCGCAATGGTTCGCTTGACGCACCCGCGGCGCTGCGTCGTGTGAGCCTCGCCGGGCGCGACGGCGCCGGACTCGATCCGTGCGCGGCGATTCAAACCAGCATCGAACTCGCGCCGCATGAAGCTCGTGAAGTCATCTTCCTGCTCGGCGAAGCCGATTCGAAAGAAGCAGCCCAGACGCTCGTTTCAACTTTTCGTCAAAACGCGAACGTCAATTCCGCATTTGAGAAAGTCCTCAATTACTGGGACGAACTGCTCGGCACGATCGAGGTGCGCACACCCGATCACGCGCTGGACACGATGCTGAATCGTTGGCTGCTTTATCAAGCCTTGTCGTGCCGCGTCTGGGCACGCACGGCTTTCTATCAATCGGGCGGCGCGTTCGGATTCCGGGACCAATTACAGGACGTGCTCGCGCTCGTTTATAGCCGTCCCGAGATCACACGCAAACAGATCCTGCTCGCCGGTGCGCACCAATTCAAAGAAGGCGACGTGCAACACTGGTGGCATCCGCCGAGCGGACGCGGCGTGCGCACTACGATCTCCGACGATCTGATCTGGCTGCCATTCGTAACTGCGTTCTATATCAATGTGACGGGCGACGCGTCCGTGCTGGACGAAGTGGTTCCCTTCCTCGAACAACCTCTGCTCGGACCAGATGAGCTCGAGAGTTACAGGCAACCAGAAATTTCAGCTGAGTCGGCGTCGATTTTCGAACACTGCGCACGCGCGCTCGATCGCAGTCTGAAGGTTGGCGAACACGGACTGCCGTTGATGGGCAGCGGCGACTGGAACGACGGCATGAATCGCGTGGGCCACCTCGGCAAAGGCGAAAGCGTTTGGCTTGGCTGGTTTCTCTACACTGCACTCGCTATGTTCGCGCCGCACGCGGAGACGCGAAAAGAAGACGAACGCACGAAACGCTATCGCGAGCATCTGGAGCAGTTGAAGGAAGCACTCGAAGAAAAGGGTTGGGACGGTGATTGGTATCGCCGCGCTTATTTTGACGATGGAACGCCGCTGGGCTCATCGCGAAACGAAGAGTGCAGGATAGATTCGATCGCCCAGTCGTGGTCCGTCATCTCGGGCGCATCGGATCCGTATCGCATGGGCCGCGCGATGGCTGCGGTTGAAGAATTTCTGATACGGCGTGGTGATGGTCTGGTGATTCTGTTCACACCGCCGTTTGATAAAGGCGGTCTCGATCCCGGTTACATCAAAGGCTACGTTCCGGGCGTGCGAGAAAACGGTGGGCAATACACGCACGCCGCGATCTGGACCTTGATCGCGTATGCACTGCTCGGCGATGGCGAACGCGCAGGGGAACTCTTCGCGTTGCTCAATCCGATCAATCACTCGTCAACGCGTGCGGGACTGCATAAGTACAAAGTCGAACCATACGCCGCAGTCGGCGACGTTTACGCAGTGCCGCCACACACAGGCCGCGGAGGTTGGACGTGGTACACGGGTTCAGCGGGCTGGATGTACCGGGCGGGGCTTGAATCGATACTCGGTTTCAAACTTCAGAGCAATCGTTTACAGATCGATCCGTGTGTGCCCCGGTGGTGGCGCGACTTTGAAATCACTTATCGCCGTGGTCGAGCGGTCTACCGGATCAGAGTGGAAAATCCACTTGGCGTAAGTCGCGGTGTCGTGAGCGTTGAAGTTGACGGCACAACTCGATCCGAAACTACTATCGAACTCGTTGACGACGAAAAGACTCACAGCGTGAGGATCGTGATGGGTGAACCCGTAGCTAAAGAAGAAAAAGAGTTAGCCACGGACACACACGGATAACACGGACGATATTACTGAGTTGAGACCCTCTTACTGATTCGACACCTTCTTGTCCGTGTTGTCTGTGAAAATCTGTGGCCGAATTACGCTGCCGCCATGTCCGCTTCGCTGATATCGAAATTCGCCGAAACCTTCTGCACGTCGTCGTGATCTTCGAGCGCTTCCATTAACTTCAACATCTGCCGCGCGTCGCCGCCTTCGAGCCGAATGTAGTTCTGCGGCACCATTTCGATCTCCGCGACCTGCGGCTCGATCCCCGCGCCTTTGAGAGCCGCGAGCACCGCATCGAACGCTTCCGGCGAAGTGATGATCTCGAAATTGTCCTCGTCGTCGCGCAGATCGTCTGCGCCGGCTTCAATGGCGAGTTCAAAGAGTTCTTCCTCGGATTTCGCCGCCTTCTCGACGACGATGTAGCCCTTCTTTTCAAACATCCAACCAACCGATCCACTCTCGCCGAGGTTTCCGCCGTTCTTCGAAAAGATGTGTCGTATCTCCGCGACCGTGCGGTTGCGATTATCGGTCATCGACTCGATCATCAACGCCACGCCGCCCGGCCCATAACCTTCGTAAGTGATCTCTTCGTAATTGACGCCTTCTTCTTCACCGGTGCCGCGACGGACCGCGCGATCGATCGTGTCGTTGGGCATGTTGCCGGCTTTCGCGTCGAGGATCGCTTTGCGCAGGCGTGCGTTGCCTTCCGGATCGCCGCCGCCTGAGCGCGCCGCGACCGTGATCTCTTTGATAAACTTCGTGAATAATTTGCCGCGCTTGGCATCGAGCGCGCCTTTCTTGTGCTTGATACTATGCCATTTCGAATGTCCCGACATTTGACTAGGTCCTTCTGGAGGGTGTTAGGCACCGCAATATACCATAACCGTCGAGCTATTTCAGTTGCTCGTATTCTTTCTTCGCTTGCACCAGGACCGGGAGGTCAGGATCGGCGTCTTTCCACAACGCGAAGAAGTCCTGATACGACGTGCGCGCGCCAACGATGTCGCCGTTGATGGCGAGAGCACGGGCCAGGCCCAGTCGTGAGAGCGGATGCGCCGGTGAAAAAGCGTCGAGAGCCGGGCGGTCTATGATCTTCCTGAACTCGGCGGCAGCTTCATTGCCTCGACCCTGCTTCAGGTAGAGGTTGCCACGCATGTACGTGTTTGCGACGCCGGCGACGATGCCGAAGTCGTAAGTTCGGATCGATTCCAACAACTGAAGGGCCTGATCGATGTTGCCGCGACTTCGTTCCATCTCGGCGCGTACCATCGGCGCCACGATCGACTCGATCACCGTGTTCTCCGGATACAGCTTGTGCATTTCATCCAGCAACGACTGCGCCTGACTTTGATCGTCGCAAGAGGCATACACGACCGCAGCGTTTGCGATGATCATCTGACCACGGAGCATCGAAAGCGCCGCCTTCGCATTGTCCTTCGCGTCGGAACATTTCTCGAGGAAACTCAGGTTCGCAGCCCGGGTCGCCAATCCCTGCACGGAACTCTCTTTCCGGCCCTGCGCTTTGAACATCTCCAACGCCCGCACCTCGAGTTCCTCGGCTTGTTTCAACTTGCCGAAATATATTGCCGTCCCAGCTACCGCCGTCGTGATTTCCGCTTCCTCCGGTTTGCCCTTGGCCCACTCGACTTCACGATCCATGTCCGCCTGATCGCGTCGCAGGAAGGCAAAAACATATCGAGGAAAATGAGCGCTGAGAGAATCAGGATTGATGCGTTCTATCTCTTTGACGGTCTGCTCGGCTTCGTCGATCCGGCCCAGTCCCATAAAACTCTGTAGCAGATTTTCGCGCGCGCTGATGTTGTTCGGGCTGAGCCTGACTGCCTCCAAACCTTCTTTCAGTGCTTCGTCGTAACGGCCGAGCAGTTTGTAATTGAGCGACAGGTTATTGTGCGGAATGAAATCGTTCGGATAGAGCTTCGCCCAGGTCTGCAACGTTTCGATGGTTTTGCCAGTATCGCCGGCGATGTACGTGTAATACTTTTCGATTATGTACAGGCGTTCGCGTTCGCTGACGCGATCGCGCAGGTCGTACGCTTTTTGCACGTACTCCTTCGCGGCCTCCATCTCCTGCTGGTTGGCGTAATGGACGCCGATGCGCGCCCAGGCCATGGCGAAATTCGGATCAAGCTCGACTGCTCGTTTATAAAATCCCAGCGACGCGCGCGCATTTCCTTTCGAGCGTTCGTCGTTGGCCATTGCGTAAGCCTTCAACGCCTCCAACGACGAGGTCGTCGCCTGCTCGATGCTGACGTCGTACTGGTGCATTGAACTGAGCGATTCGCCGAGTTTCTTGCGCAGGTTCCACGCCGCCGTGCTCAGTGCCGAAAGAACTTTCTCTTTACTCTCGGCTTCGATCTGTTCGCTCGCAAACGCAACACCCGAACGTGGATGTACAGCTTCGAGCGTGATGTTGTAATGACTGCCGAGACTCGCGATCGATCCGGTTAGCAGCGCCCGGATTCCCTGTCGTTCGCAGATCTCGCGGCCGATGTCGCGCGTGATTCGCTCGTCAGGCGAACGTCCCATGAAGCGCAGGGTTTCGCGTACGCGCTCTTCCGGAAACAGATTCAGGAAAGGCGTCTGGCCGAGGTGGACCGCGAGGGCCTGTTTCAGTGTGCCGTCAAAAACGGGTTCGCCCGTGGTGTTGACGAAGTCGGCGAGCAGCACCGTGTCTTTGTCGGTTAGCGGCTTGGTACGGTTGTAATAGAAATAAAAACCAGCGGCGGTTCCGGCTAGCAGAAGAATCGCGAGAATCGCGGCGGCAATTTTGTGCCGCTTGATTTCGGTCGCAATGTATTCGGCACTCGAAACGTGCGAAACGGTTTTTGTCGGGACCGCGCGCTCCGGTGTTGTCGGCGCGACCACGTCGCCACTCTTCACCGTGCTGTAAATCCCGGGAACAGACGATCGTTCCAGTTCAGTTTCAAACTCGAGCCGCTGTTTGAGCCGGCGCAAGTCGGTGAGCAACTCCTTGATTGTCTGGTATCGCTCTTCCCGGTCTTTGCGCAACGCCTTCATGACGATCCAGTCGAGCTCGGCGGGAACGTTGGGCGCGTAACGCGCGAGTGGCGGCGGTTCTTTTTGTGTAATGCCGACGATAACGTCCGTCGACGTTTCGCCTTCGAACGGCGTGCGTCCGGCGACGAGTTCGTAAACCACAACACCCAAGCTCCAGATGTCGCTGCGCGCATCCACCGGTTTACCACGCGCCTGTTCCGGCGACATGTAGTGTGACGTTCCCATCACGACACCTGCGTCGGTTTGGACATACACGCGCGTCGCGGCCTCAGCATCCAAAGGCGTACGATCGACAGTCTCCGTCAACTTCGCCAAACCAAAGTCCAGCACCTTCACGTAGCCGTTGCGACGCACCATGATGTTGTCGGGCTTTATGTCGCGATGAACGATGCCGGCCGCGTGTGCTTCTTCAAGCGCGCTTGCGACCTGAACAGCGATGTCGAGTATCTCCGAGATCTCGATGGGCGACGACAGTGCTTTGCGCCGCAGCGTTAAGCCGTCGATGTACTCAGTGGCGATATAGTGACGCCCGTTATCAGTGCCGACTTCGTGAATGGTGAGAATGTTCGGGTGGTTCAGATTCGAAGCGGCAGACGCTTCCTGCTCGAAGCGTTGCAGGCGATCTTTGTTGGTCGTGTACTCCTCGCTGAGAATCTTGATCGCGACCTTACGGCCGAGTTTCATATCTTCCGCCAGGTAGACTTCGCCCATCCCACCCGCGCCAAGTTTTTCAAGAATTCGGTAATGAGAAATCTTATCTAAATCCATGAGCAAGGAAGATGGACAATCTCGACTAGAACATAGCGGGACCGGTGCGCAAGAGCGTTCCCGCGATTGCCTGCTGCAAGAACCACAGGATAAAGAATGCGACGATGGGAGAGATATCAAACCTGCCCAGTGGCGGAATCATGCGCCGCAGTGGCCCAAGTAACGGCTCGGTTGCGTCGACCAGAAACCGCATCAGCCGGTTGCCATAGCTGACCATGCCCCACGAAAAGATAATTCGCATGAAGATCAAAAGAATGTAGATCGATATTAAGCCGTAAAGAATATAGCCAAGCACGGAAACAAACGCGCCGCTCGCCGCGCTGGTGATTATCCCTTGTACCGTCATCGCGATCGTGGTCACGAGTTGCACCAGGAAAAACCCGAGCACTATGGATATTAGTATGACGATCAACGGCGCGAACTTCGGATCGACACTCATTTGCCGCAACGTGCCGCGCACCGGAGTCACAAATCCGTCCGTCAGCCGTCGCAGCGTAATCGATGCCCAGCCAAACGGATTTAAGTCTTTCGCATCGCCAATCATCCGCAGGATCATCAGCACGATGATGGCGACTATAGCCGCTTGAATGGCCCAACTAAGAAACAGCACTGTGCGGCTAATTACCAACATGGCGTTCACCAAATATCGCGGTGCCGATGCGCACCATCGTCGCTCCTTCTGCGATCGCTACTGCAAAGTCGTGTGTCATACCCATCGACAACTCACCCTGGCGCTCGCCGAAAGCGCCTTTGCGTGCAAGTTCGTCGCGCAACTCTTTGAGTCTACGAAAGTAAGGTCTGGCTTGTTTCGGATCTTCAAAGAATGGTGGTAGCGTCATCAAACCGATCAACTCGAGCCGTGCGAGCTGTTGTACCGTCTCGGCCAATTGCGCCAGCTCGGTTTCGCCAACTCCCGTCTTGGTTTCCTCCTGACCGAGATCGACCTGAATGAGCAACGGTAGTGACTCGCGACCGATCTCGACGCAGAGACGATCTAAACGTCGGGCCAGCTCAATCGAATCAAGCGAGTGGATAACGTCAAACAACCCCAGCGCCCGGCGCGCCTTGTTTGCCTGCAGATGTCCGACGAGATGCCAGCGCGTGCGAGTCCGTCCCACTTCCGGGATTTTCGTCTCGGCCTCTTGCACGCGATTCTCGCCGAGGTCCGTCGCTCCGAGCCCGATCAACTCGCCGATCATACCGGCCGGATGCGTCTTACTGATCGCGATCAACGTTATCTCTTCGGCGTTGCGGCCGCACTCTTCAGCAGCCCCGGCAACACGGGCCTTTACGCTGGCAAATCGTGCGGCGAGACCTTCAGTCTGGTCAACAGTCATCGGAGAACATAATACCCCACACGGCAAAAAGGAGATTAGCGAGGTCCATGCGGCCTTTTGCCACAAGCGCTGTTCTTTCGTGTGTCAACGAAGCCAGATAGTCGACCGTAACGACCCTGCGCGCCTTCGACCGGCACGAGAAACCACTCATCTCACACAACTTTTGGTGGTTGACACTCGTCTAACCTCGTTCGCATAATGGCAACCCGTTACTTGCGGATGTGGCGGAACTGGCAGACGCGCAGGTCTCAGAAGCCTGTGATGGTGACATCGTGGAGGTTCAAGTCCTCTCATCCGCACCAAGGCAATAATTTTTCGGCGGGTCTGTTAAGCGGACTCGCCGTTTTTTCGTTTATAACACGGGCGCGCAATACTCTTGAGGCTCTTGAAAATATTTGTCACGGAATTTCAACGCCCGGTGTTTTGGATTCAAGAGGTCCAGTCTGAAAGGGGTGTATTTAATGAACGTCGATCAAGCTCTCAAGGAAACCGACAATATGGGACCTGCGGGCATGAGCAATCAGATGCCCGACAGAACGGTGCGTTTGAAGCTTGCAGAGCGGCCCGACCGCGACCGCATTCAACGGGTTGTCGATCTGGCTGATGCTCTTTTAACAGAGGCGGAGACTCTGGCTCGGGATAAGGCTTTCACTGAGGAGGCAACCAGACTCAAACCATTGGACATTCTCGGAGGAATCAGTTTTTACGACGAAGTACAAAGGTTTGAGACCCACTTGATCAAGATGGCGCTGGCTGAAACCGGCGGCAATCAAGCGAAGGCAGCCAGACTGCTGGGAATAAAAGCCACCACTCTCAATTCCAAAATTAAGCTCTTCAACATCGAAGTTGGCTAGGGCCGACCTGCCGTCTTCATTTCCCGTTTTTTAATTCACAGCCTCCGACGTCCCGAGCATCTCCGGCTCGGCGACGTCGGAGACTGTCAGCATCTGTTCCTGAAAAAGATTCGAATCTATCAACGTTTGTACGACGTATCGTCCGGACTTCGGGAAGGTTACGTTGACGAAGAAGCTGATGTTGTCGGCAAAGCCTCCGCCGGCAATCTCGAAGCGAGTCGGTTGTGAGACGACGATCGGTTGCTGGCGATCGGGTGTGAGGATGCGAACCTCGGACAAGTAACTGCCTTCGCCCTGCCAATGACTCACGACGGCAAACTTGATCAAGGAGATCGGGAGTTGCTGGACCATGATGTTTTGGAACACGCCCATGAACGACAACTTGTTCCCGGCTTCGAGCCGGACGTCGTCGCAGAAGAGTGTGTAGAGCAATTTGAGGTTCTTCGGTTCGGTGCTACTCATGGGTGTTTACTCCAGCATATCTTTGAATGCCTGTTCGTCAATAATGGCGACTCCGAGCGACTCTGCTTTATCGAGTTTTGAGCCGGCGGCTTCGCCCGCGACCACGTAATCCGTCTTCTTACTCACCGAAGAATTGACGCGCCCGCCGCGTGCTTCGATCAACGCTTTCGCTTCGTCGCGCGTGAAACTCGACAAAGATCCCGTAAGCACAAACTGTTTGCCGGCGAAGCGCTCGTCGAGCGAAGCGGCACTCGTGCGCGTGCTTTCTGTTTTTACGCCCGCTGCTCGCAGCCTATCACAAAGCGCGCGATTTCCTTCATCGTCAAACCAGTCGCGCACACTTTCGGCAACGGTCAAACCAATCTCCGGAATCGCATCCAGTTCTTCGACAGACACCGCGGCGAGACGTTCGAGGGAACCCGCCTCGTGGGCCAGGATGCCGGCCGTTCGTTCACCGACGTGGCGAATGCCGAGCGCGTAGATCAGGTTCGAGAGGTCGCGGTTCTTACTCGCTTCGATCTGTTCGAGCAGATTGTTGGCCGACTTCTTCGCCATCCGTTCCAGGCCCGCGACCTGGTCCAGCGTCAACGTGTAAAGATCGCCGACGTCTTTCACCAGGTTTTGCTCAATCAATTGTTGCGCCAATGCTCCACCCAGTCCCTCGATCCGCATCGCGCGGCGCGACGCAAAGTGAATCAATCGGCCCATCAACTGCGCGTGGCAATCCGCGGCTACGCAACGTGGGACCACTTCACCTTCAATTCTTGAGATTAATCCGTTACAAACCGGACACCGATCCGGTGGTTCAAAATCCCTTTCAGCTCCCGTCCGCTTGGTCGTTATGACGCTCAGGACCTTCGGGATGATCTCGCCACTCTTCTCGATCATGACCCAGTCGCCGATCTTCACGCCCAACCGCCGGATCTCGTCTTCGTTGTGAAGCGTCGCACGCGAAACGGTCGTGCCGGCGAGAACGACCGGTTCCAAATATGCAACGGGTGTGAGCGCTCCCGTGCGTCCAACTTGAACTTTGATGTCCAGCACCTGCGTCGATGCCTGCCGCGCGGGATACTTGTAAGCGATGGCCCAGCGCGGCGCCTTCGTCGTCGCACCGAATTCATCCTGCAAGGCGGTGGAATTGACTTTCACCACAAGCCCGTCGATCTCGTAACCAAGATCGTCTCGCAGCGCCTCTTTTTCGTTTGCAAACTCGATGACTTCATCAATCGTTTCGCAGACCTTGCGATGTGGATTAACGCGAAAGCCCGCTGACTGGAGCCATTCGAGCGCTGCCCAGTGCGTCGCAAACGGTTTGCGTCCACCACCAATGAACAGGTCGTAAACAAACATGTCGAGCTTGCGGCGCGCCACCAGACGTGAATCGAGTTGGCGAATCGCGCCCGCCGCCGCATTGCGCGGATTTGCAAACCGCGGTTCGCCCGCTTCTTCGCGTTCAGCGTTGGTCTTATCAAACACCTCGCGCGGAATAAACACCTCGCCACGAACTTCAACATTCGTGTCGAGCACCTTTGCGTCGCTTCGCAAACGCAACGGCACACTGCGAATAGTGCGCGCGTTCTGCGTTACATCTTCGCCGATGCGTCCATCGCCACGCGTGACGGCACGAACCAGGAGACCGTCCGCATATTGCAACGACAAGGACAGACCGTCGATCTTGAGTTCGGCGACGTATTCGAGCGGGCGGCCATCCGCAAGCCGGCGGCAACGCTCGTCAAAGGCACGAAGCTCGTCGATGTTGTAACTGTTGTCGAGCGACAGCATCTGCCGGCTGTGGACCACTTCGGGAAAACCCTCGGCGGGCCGGCCTCCAACTCGCTGCGTCGGACTGTCAGGCGTGATCAATTCAGGGTTGGCCTGCTCGAGTTTTTGTAAGCGTTCGAGCAGTTCGTCGTATTCGCGATCGGAGATTTCCGGGGCGTTGTTGACGTAATAAAGTTCGTCGTTACGTCGAATCTCCTCGCGCAGTTTCTCTATCTGGCGTGCGGTTGCCTTCGCGGCCAAAGTCACTCCTTCTTTTCTGCGTGTTTCAGGCGCGGCAACGGCGCGGTCGGTGTGCTGTCTTCCCTTATCGAAGCCTCTGCCGTGTGTTTCGACTTCGTCTCCGCCAGTTTGTGCAGCACGCGCCCGACGAGCTTGATACTTTGCAGAAAGTCGTCGATACGAATGTTCTCATCCGGGCCGTGCGGATTCGATCCCGCGTAGCCGGTGCCAAAAGACGCAACCGGCGTCGCCGGCTGCGACACGCCACAAACCGCGCCCACTGGTCCACTCGACGGATCCATCGGATACACAATCGCCGGCCGCCCGTAAACTTCACTCGTCGACTCCACCACCGCGCGCGCGATGCGCGACTTCGCCGACGACTTCGCGAGGGGCGCACTTCCGAGTTCGATAATCTCGATATCTCTGAAACCGCGCACGTCGAGATGTTCGCGCAGGAGCCCAACCACGATCTGCGCCGTCAAATCGGGCACCAGCCGAAAATCAAGACGCGCCATCGCCGTACTCGGCAAAACCGTCTTCGCGCCCGCCTCAGTGTGGCCCGTATGAATGCCGCAAATAGTACAGGTTGGACCAAAGATATGTTCTTTGATTAGCGTCTGGCCTTTCATCGAACGCACCCAACCGCTGATGCGAAACTCGCGCTTCAATCCCGCTTCGTCGAGTTCGATCAACTTCAACGCTTCCGCGTCTTCATCGCTGATCGGAGCAACGTGCGACGAAAAACCATCGATCGTGATGACGCCCTTCGGCGACGTGATCGTCGCAAGGGCTTGCACGAGCCGCCACGCGGGGTTAGGAACGATCGTGCCCCACTTCGAGTGCAGATCGGAGCGCGCTCCGAACGCGCGCAGTTCGAGAAAAGTGATGCCTTTGAAACCGAGACTGACGACCGGCGTCTCTTTCGTGTCGCGTCCGCCTTCGTCCCACAAACAGCCGTCGGCTTTTAACAGATCGGCGTGCTCGTTTGTAAAACTGTACAAACTCGGACTGCCGAGTCCGTCTTCTCCTTCGATCAGAAAACGCAGGGTGACGGGCAGTTTGCCAAATGTCTTTTGATAAGCTTCAACTGCGGCGAGACGCGCGATGAGATCGCCTTTACTGTTGGCGGCGCCGCGCGCGTATAACTTTCCATCCTGAATCGTGGCCGCGAATGGACCGGAACTCCATTCGGTGAGATGGCCCACCGGCTGCACGTCGTAATGACCGTAAATTACAAAGGTCTTGAGACCACTGCCGCACTCTCCGTAGATGATCGGATAACCCGAACCGATTCTGAATGTGCGCGTGCCGATACCGACACGTTGCATCAACTGCTCGACCGTTTCGGCAATAGCACGCATGCCGGTGCCACGCGCGGCGACTGACGGCATCCGGCAAAGGCTCTGTAACCTCTCCGTAAAGCTCCGCGCGTGTCGATCCACATAACGGTCAAACTTCGTAAAAATCATTCTTGTGATTTATGTTTCCGCTTGTCGTTCAAACAAGAGATACCGTGATTCCTCATCTCCTCGTTCAAACGCCGCACAAACCAGTCCCTGCGCAAAGGCTCTTTTAAATTCTTCTCTGACGCGCGCCTGAACGTCACGGGCGCGTTGCGGATCGCGCTTCACCAACGCGCTCCACTCCGCCGGAATTGCGACCGACGCCGCAGGCTGCGCCTCAATCTCGTGCTTCAATCCCGCGCCCAAGGCCAACACGCGGGTCGAGTTCAAGTCCCAACGCGCAAAGAGCCGATCGGTTTGCAGTCCCGGACGGTTCTCGACGGCCTGCGTCGGATCGGCAAAGTAATCAGTCCCGTAGAAGTTTTCACCGTACGTGTCGACCGTGACGCCAAGCCGGTTCAAATTGAAATGCGCATTTCGCGCCTGCATCGGGTCCCACGTCCACTTTATAAACGTTCGTCCTTCGGTGAGCGCTTTTTGCCGTTGCGCCCACTTCAGCCGCGCGCCGATGCCCTTGTTCTGATAATCCTTCGCTACCGCCATCATGTGCGAGTAGCCGTAGATCTCGTTGTCCGGCCGCACTGCCGCCAGGTGGTGAACGAAACCAACCATGCGGTCCGCGACAAACGCTGCAAGCGTCCAACCGCCCGCCTGTCGTGACACGATCAAATGACGGCGAGGAGAGATCTCGAGATCCGGAAGTCCAAAGGCTTCTTTTTGAAGGGCAACACAACTATCAAACTCTTCGATGGTTGTACACTCACGAATCTGAATCTCTTCCATGCGGTTGACGTTTCGGGCCTATCCTTGCTTTATCCCTTCAAGGGCCGCGCCAGCATGCTAATCCTCGCTTCCAAGCCGTGCGGCACACCGTTTTGTAAGTTCACGCTTCCGCCCATCAACTCGAGCAGTTTGCGGCCAATGATAATTCCGAGTTCGTTAATGTTCGGCTCGTGCGCTGAAGTACTGTGCTCGGGATCGAAAACGCCCGACGTGTCTTTCGGCGGCTCGCCACGGTCCTTCACGCGGATATCCAGATTCGATTGATCATCGATGTTCACCGAGACCTGCACGGATTCGC
>Ga0196977_1000044_pt1 | contig 88277 bp, 77 predicted proteins | sample S3v_1013CmetaG_FD_148634 | JGI IMG/M metagenome (GOLD analysis project Ga0196977, IMG submission 148634) | Soil microbial communities from Anza Borrego desert, Southern California, United States - S3+v_10-13C | ecosystem: Environmental > Terrestrial > Soil > Desert | place: USA: California...
CCGATACCGCGAGCGGCATTCGCGCCGTCGTGCAATACGTGACCTCGGAAGTCCAGGCCAGGCCGCGCACGTACGCCGCCGCCGACGCGTTGAACTCGTTCGCCGATGCAGTGGTCGCGCGCTCGCAAAACGACGCCGCGCGCGCCGATGCATCGCTGCGTGCGGCACTCGCATCCGATCCGAAGTTCCTGCCGGCGCAACTGTTCGCGATGGATCTCTTTGCGTCGACCGGCCGCGATGCGGACGCGATGGCCGCGGCCCGCGAAGTGGTCGCGCTCGATCCCGACAACCTCGGAGCCGCGCGAAAGGTCGCGCGCTCGAGCCTCATCGCCGGCGATCTGAATCAGGCGTTCGCGTCGTACGGTCTCGTGTTGCGCCGCGTGCCGAACGATGCCGAGGCGCTGAACCTCGCGGCGCGCTATGCGTTGTCGGCGGGCGATACGGCGAAATTCAACGCGACTCTCGCGCGGCTCAAAGCAGTTCCGGCGCAGCAGATCGAGGCGCACGAGCCCGATGTGCTCGCGTCCGAGGGGCGCATCGACCGGGCCATTCAGCGCTATTACGACGTCGAAGAGACGGCAGCGGACAACGCCGCGCTCGCGCTCAAAATCGGGCGTTTGGCTGTGTTGCGTCATTCGCTCGAGATCGCGGACATCGAGCAGAAGAAGCTCGTGCAATCCGATCCGCTTTATGGCAATCACATCCTCGCCGCATACGTCGCGGCGGAGAAGCGCGATCGAACGACTGCACTGAGAGAGCTCAACACGGCGCTCGCGGCGGCGGCGCCGGGCGATCAGTCGTGGACGTACGCGGCCGAGGTGCACGCGCTACTCGATGACACGGCCGGTCTGCTGACAGCACTGGAGAAAGCCGCGCAGCGCAAAGAGCCGAGCGCTGCGTACGTGCTGGCGCATCCGCTCTTCCGTTATCTCGCCAGCGATTCCCGCTTCATGCAAGTGAAGGAGACGCTCATCGCGCAACAGGCGGAGGCGCGGACGGCGCTCGCCCAGCTCCGTCTGTGACCATCACGCGGATCGACTCGCGCAGGTTGACGATGCCGAGCTGCGTCGCGTTGCGAAACATCGGCGCGCGCATGCGCGCCAGAAACGGCCGCCGGAAGGCGCCGGTGATGCGCGTGGCGGAGATCGTCAGCGAATCTTCGTCCTCGCGGAAGTAGACGAAGCCGTTCGTCACCTGCGCCGAGAGCGCGCGAAAGATGCTCTCCGGCAGCGTGAAAGCGCCGTTTCGGCAGACCACGTAGAGCGGCTCGTTTGCGTCCATAATTGCGCGCGATGATCGTTACGGCACGACTGACGTTCTCGGCAGCTCACCGATTGCACAATCCGAACCGTGATGCGGACTGGAACCGCCGCACGTACGACAAATGCGACAACCCGCGCGGCCACGGCCACAATTACGCGCTTGAAGTCAGCGTGCGCGGCCGCATCGATCCGGAGACCGGAATGGTGATCGATCTGAAGCGGCTCAAGGACATCATGCGCGACCGCGTGGTCGACCGCGTCGATCACACGAATCTCAACGAAGACGTCGATTTCCTGAAGGGCGTGATCCCCACGGCCGAAAATCTCGCGCGCTGTTTCTGGCAACAGCTCGCGTCCGCGATCCCGACCGGCCAGCTGTACGAAGTGGTGCTGGAAGAGACGGAGCGGAACTCGGTGCGCTATCGCGGGGAGGACGAGGAGTCATGAATTACGACCTGGCGATGATGGCGCTCGAAGGGCTGACGCGCGCGCCGATGAGCGTGCGCAGCGAAGGCGGCGAAATCGTCATCGAAGCAGACGCCGCATCGTTCAAGGAGCTCGCGCGGCTCTGTCTGCTCCTCGGCGGGACGCAAACGAACGACGACGCGTTCGAGCTCGCGCCCGGAGTGCACGTGACGGGCGAGTCACCACTGCTGCGCTTACGGTTGCGGAACGCCGGCGTCCCCGCCGGCTGATCGGGCGCCGTCCCGGCGCCGTCCCCCACCCGCGGCGGGACGCCGCGTGCTCAGCCGGCGAGACGCCGGCGTTCCGTCAGTACCGCAGCACCGAGTGCACGATCGCGTCGTCCTCGAATTTCAAGCGCCCATTCAAAAAACCGAGCTCGATCAGCACCGCCGCGCCAACGAGCGTTGCATCGAAGCCGTGCACGAGCTGCGTTGCCGCGACGAGCGTTCCGCCGGTTGCGAGCACATCATCGATGACCAGCACTTTGTCGGATGGCGCGAGCGCGTCGTCGTGAATCTCGAGCGCGTCGCTGCCGTACTCGAGCACGTATTCGTGGCGTCGTTTCGTCCACGGCAGCTTGCCGGGCTTGCGAATCGGGACGAATCCGGCGCCGAGGTTCTGCGCGACGATGCTGCCGAAGATGAAGCCGCGCGACTCGATGCCGGCGACCAGGGTGACGCCGCGATCGCGGAACGGCTCGGCCATCATCGCGCATGCGTTCGACAGCGCGTCGGCCGAACGCAGCAGCGGCGTGATGTCCTTGAACATGATGCCCGGCTTCGGGAAGTCGGGCACGTCGCGGATGAACGATTGCAGCTCTGCCGGCTTCATGATCAGAACTTCACGTCGAAGTCGGGGAGCTTGCCGGTGTAGTCCTTCGTCTCCGAATCGATCTTGATCACTTCCGCGTAGCGCGGCCCTTCTCGGATCTCCTCGATCCACTCATCGATCGACTTCTTCTCGCCTTCGACGAGCGCCTCGACCGAGCCGTCGCGGTTGTTCTGGATCCAGCCCTTCAGCCCCATCCGCCGCGCGACGCGCGTGGCGTAAAAGCGGTAGCCGACTCCCTGGACCTTGCCGTGGATCCGCAGATGCCGCTGTTCCTTCATAAGTGCGAGATTGTATATGCGCTTCTCAGCGCCTGCGCCGCGTCGGTTTCTTCTTCGGCGTCGTTTTCTTCTTCGGAGTCACTTTCTTCGCCGGCGGCTTCGGCGGCGGCGCCTGCACGGTCACGACTTTCGGCGGCGCGTTCTTCAGCGTGTCGAGATTCGTGCGCAGCTCGTTGATGAGCTTCGTTTGTTGCTCGTTCTGCGTGCGCACCACGCCGACGGCGCGCGCGAGGTCGTCGCGTTCCTTCTGCGCGAGCGTCATCAGCGCCGCGGTGGCCGCGGCCGCGGCGTCGGTACGCGGATGTTGCTGCACGATCTTCAGCAGCGACTCGCGCGCTTTGTCGTTCTGCCCGTCCGTGATGTTTTTCCGCGCGTCCTTCAGCAGGGAGTCCGCGCGCAGATCGTTCGGCACGGAAAGCATCAGGTAGACCACCAGCGCCCCGAGAATCGAGGAGACGATGCTGGTGAGGATCAGCAGCCAGCGGACTTTCTTCATGACGCTACTCGCGCCAGCCGAAGCGGCCGACCAGCGGGACGAATTCGGCGCTGCCGCAGTCCTCGATCTTCACTCCCGTTCCGACGCGCGTTACGCGTGCGAGCCGCTGATTGCCGGCGGGCCCGACCGGGATGACCATGCGGCCCGTGCGCGCGAGCTGCTGCACCAGCGGATCGGGAATCTCCGGCGCCGCCGCGGCCACGATGATGCGGTCGAACGGGGCCTGATCGGACCAGCCATAGGTCCCGTCGAACACTTTCACCGATGCGTTGTGCAACTTGAGCTCGCGGAAGATGTCCGCGGCTCTCAGCGCCAACTCGTTGACTCGTTCGATGGTGAAGACTTTCGCGCACAGCTTCGAGAGCACCACGGCCTGATATCCCGTTCCCGTGCCAATCTCGAGCACCTTCTCGGTGCCGCGCAGTTCCAGCAGCTCGATCATGCGCGCCACGATGTACGGCTGCGAGATCGTTTGTTTCGACCCGATCGGCAGCGCGCCGGCGCCGTACGCTTTCGCGGCCACAACCTGCGGCACGAATTTATGCCGCGGCACGTCGCGCATGGCCTGCAGCACGCGCTCGTCCTTGATGCCGCGCGCGGCGACGTGGCGCTCGACCATCAGCGCGCGCTGATGCGCGAGCTCGCGCTCCTGCTCATCCCTGCGAGGCGGCGTGGTGGCCAAGCATCTCCTCGAGAGGCCGCAGTCGCTCGATCGACTCGTGGTGCGTGAGGTCGAGGTGCAGCGGCGTGATCGAGACATAGCCGTTCTGCACCGCGTCGAAATCCGTCCCTTGTCCCGGATGCCACACCGGCGGCTCGCCGCCGATCCAGTAGTACTTGCGCCCGCGCGGATCGAGGCGCTCGATGACACCTTCCAGGTACGTCCGCTTCCCGAGCGGCGCGATCTTCACGCCCTTGAACTCGCCGAGCGGGAAGTTCACGTTCAGCACGATGCCCGGATCGCGATGCTGCTCGAGCGCGATGCGTACGAGCTGTCCGGCGAACTTCGCGCACGGATCGAACGAGAAGTGTTTGCCAATCACCGCGGAAAAGGCGATCGACGGGATGTTCAGCAGAGCACCTTCGAACGCCGCCGAGATCGTGCCGGAGTACGTGACGTCGTCGCCGAGGTTGGGGCCGAAGTTGATGCCGGAGACGATCAGGTCGGGACGCGCGTCCTTCATCAACTTCAGGATGGCCAGGTTGACGCAATCCGCCGGCGTGCCGTCGACGATCCATTCATCGGTCTCGATCTGCAACAGGCGCAGCGGTCGATTGAGCGTGAGCGCGTGCGACGCGGCACTCTGTTCGCGGTCCGGCGCGACGATGATCACATCCGCGACTTCGCGGCACGCGGCGGCGAGCTTGCGCAGTCCTTCGCTGTAGATGCCGTCGTCGTTGGTGACCAGGATGCGGGGCATGTGGCGGGGAATGCTAGCACCACCCCCCATCGGGCGGCCTCGGTGGATGCGGCGTTATCTGCGAGAGCAACATCGCCGCGAGGATGAGCACCGCGCCCGTCAGGAACGACGGCGTGAGCGGCTCACCTTCGAACGCGATCGCGGTGAACGCCGCCGCCACCGGTTCAAACGCCAGAATCACCGCCGCCTCGGTCGCACTGACATGCGCCTGCGCCCACATCAGCGCGGCAAACGCGATGGCGGTGGTGATGATCGCGGTGATGAGGATGATGGCGACGAGACTCGCGTCCCAGGGCGTCGGCGGTGTGAAAAACGTGAGCGGCGCGGCCGCGAGTCCGACGAAAGTGACTTGCACGCCCGCGAGCGCGGCCGAGCTCTCGCTGGTGCTCCAGCGCGCGGAGTAGACCACGTGCATCGCGAAGATCACGGCGCACGCGAGCGTGAGCAGATCGCCGAATGTCGGCGGCGCGTCGAAGCCGGCGCCGATCAGGATGGAAGTCCCGACCACGGCGAGCACGCTCGCGATCCAGACATGAATGCGCGGAGCGCCGGTCGTACGCCACTGGAAGAAGGGCACCATGACCACGTAGAGGCCGGTGAGAAACGCGGAGCGCGGAGCGGAGATGAAGCGCAGGCCGTGCGTCTGCGCGAGGTAGCCGGTGAAGACGAACATGCCGAGGACGAGGCCGGGGAGGAGGAGGGCGCGGGTGAGATGGCGGCGCGCGGCGATCAGCAGGATCACTCCGGCGAGCGTGAAGCGCCAGAAGATGAACGGCTCCGGCGCCATCTTCGCGACGAGACTCTTCACGAGCGTGAACGACGCGCCCCATGCCGCGGCCGTCGCGAAGAGCGCCAGGACGGCCAGCCACCGCCGCGTCATCGCGGGGCTGTTTTTTGTTGCGTTTGCTGCAGGCGCACGAGCGTGTTCTTCATCTGCGTGAGCACCATCAGCATCACCAGCAGCATCAGGATCCCGATGATGCGCCACACCCACTTGCCCGTCATGCGAACCGCTCCTGGTGCCGTGCCGCCCACTCGATCGCGTAACGCATCGGAGCCGCGTCGGCGATGCCTTTGCCGGCGATGTCGAACGCCGTGCCGTGATCGACGGAGACGCGCAGATAGGGGAGGCCGATGGTCACGTTGACCGATTCGGTAAAGGCCATGGTCTTGATCGGGATCAATCCCTGGTCGTGATACATCGCCATGACCACATCGTACTTCCCGCCGCTCGCCGCGAGGAAGACCGTGTCGGGTGGATGCGGGCCGGTGACGTCGAGCGACATCGCGCGTGCGAGCTCGACGCCGCGTGCGATGACGTCTTCTTCATCGCCGAAGCGTCCGCCTTCGCCTGCGTGCGGATTCACGCCGGCCACCGCGATGCGCGGCACTGCGCCATGGAGTCGCGTGTATTCGCGCGAAGTGAGTCGCGCCAGCGCGGCGATGGTGTCCGCATCGATGATACGCAGCGCTTCACGTAGCGATACGTGGACCGAGAGGAGCACGGTGCGCAGTCGCGGCGAGTCGAAGTACATCGCGTAGTCGACGCCATATGTCGACAGTCCCGCACGCGCTGCGAGCAACTCCGTGTGTCCCGGATGCGGCGAGCCGGCCAGTGCAATCGATTGCTTGTGGATGGGAGCGGTGACGAGTGCGGAGCACTGGCCGCGCTCGATCGCGTCGATGGCGGCGTCGATCGCGTCGAGTGCGACGCGTCCGTAGTCCGCCGAGATCGCACCATACCGAATGGGACCGCGCACCGCACCGAAGATGCGATGCGGAACGCCGAGCGTCGCGAGCGCCTTCTCGACGATCTCCGCGCCGATGCCCGCGGGATCGCCCAAGGTGATGGCGAGCGGCTTCATTCACGCGATTATCGGTGATCGGTTATCGGTTTTTCCGTTGTCTTTGAACCGACAACCGATAACAGCGCGAAGCGTCACTCCACCATCTCTTCCTGCTTGAACAGGTACTTGATGCAGTGCTTCTGGATGAGCAGGTTGGGCGCGCCTTCGCGGTTCACTTTGAGGCAGGTCTTGTCGTACCACTCGATCCAGCCGTGGACCTGTTCGCCGTCGGTGAGCACGATCACCATCGGCGTCCGCGAGTTCATCTGTTTGAGGTAGTAGAAATTCTCCGCGTTCGTCGACTCCGGGGGAGCGGTACGGGTGTTGTTGTTCCCGTTGTTCCGCACGTAGTTGCTGCCGTGTCCATTGCCGTTTCCGTTGCCCTTTGCTCGTTTGAAATCGGGCATCGAGCGAAACGTTCTGCGACCGTGAACCGACTGACCTTCCACTTCGTGCGGCCTGCTCGCGATTGGCATCGCCGTCCTCCGTTCCTGGCGTTGTTTCGGGGAGATTTCTGCTTGGCCGAAACGCGATTGCGATTTGCGTGCCTCATCACTAGAATTGCGCGGCTTCGCCGCTGGAGCGACGGGCTCTCAGCCCCTCATTCACGCCGGCGGTCTGAGAGCCCGCCGCTCCAGAACTTACCGGAGGTTTCCCTCTTGAATTCCGTGGTCTGCATCTCTCACGTTCCCGATACCGAATCGCGCATCAAGATCGCCGACGGCCGCAAGGTCGACGAGGCCGGACTGAAGTTCATCGTCTCGCCGTACGACGAGTTCGCGCTCGAGGAAGCGATCCGCCAGAAAGAGAAATCGGGCGGCGACGTCACCGTCGTCACGTTCGGCCCCGAGCGTGCGCAACAGGCGTTGCGCGAATGCCTCGCGCGCGGCGCAACCAAGGCGCTGCACATCAAGGGCGAGTCCGGGGACGCCGATTCGCTCGGCATCGCCAAGGTCCTTGGCGCCGCCATCAAGACCGTACCGCACGATCTGGTGTTTCTCGGCAAGCAGGGCGTCGGCACCGACAACGGTCTCGTCGGTCCGATGCTCGCCGAGCTTCTTGGCTACCCGCAGGTCAACGTCGTCACGCATCTCGAAGTCGGCGAGGGCAAGCTCACCGCGCATCGCGAGATTGAAGGTGCCGAGGAAGTGCTCGAGTCGCCGATTCCTGCGATCGTGACTGCACAGAAGGGATTGAACGAGCCGCGCTACTCGTCGCTCAAGGGCATCATGGCCGCGAAGAAGATCGCCATCGACACGAAGAGCGTCGCCGATCTCGGCCTCGACGACAGCGACATCTACAAGAATCGCGTGGTCGTGCTCTCGCTCGAGCTGCCCGCGGAAAAGAGCGGAGGCCGCAAGATCGACGGCTCCGATCCCGCGAACGCGGCCCGCGAAATCCTGAAGTACATCAAAGAAGAAGCGAAGGCTCTCTAGGAGAAGGCATGCCTGGTGTTCTGGTATTCACGGAAATCAAAGACGGGAAGCTGAAGAAGGCTTCGCGGGAAGCACTCTCGATCGGCCGCAAGCTCGCGGAAGCGGCAGGCGGTGAGTTGATGGCGTTCGCGAACGATGCGGCGGTCGCCGGAGATGCGGGGCGGTACGGCGCGAAAAAGCTGTACGTCATCAGCGGCGATTACGCGACGGAGCCGTACACCGCCGCGCTCGCGCAGGTGGTGAGTGAAGCGCAGCCGTCGGTGGTGTTGTTCGCCGGCACGTCGAACGGCCGCGACGTCGCGCCGCGCCTCGCCGCGCGACTGAACGTCGGCGTTGCATCCGACGTCGATCGGCTCGAATGGACTGACGGCAAACTGCGCGCGCGGCGCCCGGTGTACTCGGGCAAAGCATTCGCGTCGGTCGAAGTCACCGGCACGCCCGCGATCGCGACGACGCGTCCGAATGCGTTTCCGCTGGAAGAAAGCGGCGGCGGCGCGGCGGAAGTCGTGAACCTCAGCGCGTCCGCGGACAACCGCGTGAAGCTCGTCGAGACGAAGACGCCGGAAGCGGGCGAGCTGACGATCGCCGAGGCGGACATCATCGTGTCGGGCGGCCGCGGGCTGAAGGAAGCGCAGAACTTTTCGTACATCCGCGATCTCGCGCACGCGATCAACGGCGCGGTCGGCGCGTCACGCGCAACCGTCGATGCGGGCTGGATCGATCACCAGCATCAGGTTGGCCAGACAGGGCGCGTGGTCAGTCCCAATCTCTACATCGCGGCAGGCGTGTCCGGCGCGATCCAGCACCTCGCCGGCATGTCGTCGTCGAAGCACATCGTCGCCGTGAACAAGGATCCGGAAGCGCCGATCTTCCGCGTGGCCGATCTCGGCGTGGTCGGCGATCTCTTCCAGATCCTCCCGGCGCTGACCGAAGAAGTGAAGAAGGCGAAAGCGCACTAGGCGAGATGCGCGCGCTTACTGGTCGATCGGCCGATCGGGAGAACCGGTCGGCGGGTCTCCGATGATCAACTGATCCTCGACCGCGTAGCCGGCGCCCATCGCGGAGGGCACGGCCTGCACTTCTTCGCCGCAGCTCAGCGAGAGGTTCAGCACGTGGCGCGAGAAGGGCAACTGGCAATCGTCGCCGACGCGCGAGCGATAGATGCGCGGGCTACGCGCGACAACACGGCGGCCCTGGAGCAGCACGAAGAAGTACTCGATCTCGTCGCCGTTCTCGAACTTCGGCAACGTCACGCGCGACAGTGGACCGTCGTTCAGACCTTCCACCGAGCACCAGTCGGTGCTGTTGATGCGGCGGAAATAGCTGCGCAACTCGCCCTTGCCATCGATGTTGAGCTGCAGCAGCGGAAGCTCGCCCGCCTTGATGCACGACACTGGCGTGAACTGCATCGACGCAGCGGGAGCAGCGTCGCCAACGGTGGCAAGCAGGAGTGCAGCAGCGGCGATCGTGGCGCGAGCTTTCATGATTTCCTCGGATTTTAAGCCTGGTTCGGGCGGAAAAACCCGCGGAGTCGCGTGAAAAGTCCGGGAGAGTCGACTTCCTGCGGTTCCGGATCGTACGGCAGCGCCCGGTTTTCGATCACGGCGCGCGGGTTATCGACGGTCAACGCCGTCGCGACTTCCTCTCCGACGAGCTCCCGCAGCGCCGCCAGCGCCTCGGCCATCCGCGGCGGACGCTTGCTCGTGTTATGCGCATCCGTGGCCACGAAATGCACGAGCCGGCGCTGCAGCAGCGTCTCCGCCGCCGCACGCGCGTGCGATCCAAATGCGCCGGTCAGGCTCGTCGCTGTGAGCTGCACGCGCAGGCCATGGCCGATGAGCGCCGCGAGGATCTCCGGATTCGCTTGAAAGACCGTGTTGCGCTCCGGATGCGCGAGGATTGGCAGCCATCCGTCGAGCTGCGCACGATACAGCGGCTGATTGAACATCGGCGGCACGCTGTTCGCCGGCAGCTCGAGCAGCACGTAACGGCTGCCCGCCAGCGCGAACACGGACGTGCCTTCGCGCAGCACATCGGCCATGTCGTGACTGAAAAAGTATTCGCAGCCGAGGAGGATGCGTGGCGTTTCTCCGACGCGTGCGCGGAGCTCGTCGAGCCGCGATTGCAACTCGAGCCGCGAGAACACCCGCCACCGCCCGCGCAACACATGCGGCGTCGCCACGATCGTTTCGATCCCCGCTTCCGCTGCGGCGGCGCAGAGATCGACCGCTTCATCGAGCTCGCCCGGACCGTCATCGACACCGGGCAGGCAGTGGTGGTGGATGTCGATCATTACGAGTACCTCGGAGTTCCTCGGAGTACCTCGGAGTTCCTCGGGGGAGAAGGAGTATCTCCTGACCACGCCCCTCCGAGGAACTCCGAGGTACCCGAGGTACTCGTCTACAAAGACTTGCGCGGGCGTTCCGCCGCGGGCGTCCCCTCGTCCTCGTTCGACTCGTAGTAGTCGTAGTAGCTCCTCTTGTACGAGTAGCCGTACTGATGCAGGTCGAGGTTGTTGAGGATCGCGCCGAGGACGGGGATGTTGGCCTGACGGAGGCGCTCGGAGGAGCGCTGCACGAGCTCGCGCGGAGTCTGGCCGCCATGCACGGTCAGCACGACGCCGTCCGCGTTCGCGGCGAGCACGATCGCGTCCGTTACCGCCAGCACGGGCGGCGAGTCGAAGATCACGTACGCGTACTTGCTGCGCACTTCCTCGATGATGTGCTTCATCCGATCCGACGCGAGCAGCTCGGATGGATTCGGCGGAATCGGTCCCGACAACACGACCGAAAGGTTCGGCACGTCGGTCGCCTGGATGATGTCTTCGAACGGAATGTTCGCGGCGAGGTAGTTCACGAGGCCGAGGTTCATCTTGCCGGTGAACACCTTCTGCAGGCGTGGGCGGCGGAGATCAGCGTCCACGAGCAACACCGGCTTGCCCATTTGCGCGAGTACCGTGGCGAGGTTGACGGACGTCGTGGTCTTTCCTTCGCGCGCGAACGACGACGTGATGACGATGATCTTGGGCGACGCCGCGGAGGCGAGCAGCAGCGACGTCCGGAACGCGCGATACGCTTCCGACACGGGCGAGCGTGCATCGGTGTGCGGGATCAGCTCGACACCCGCGGACTTGTCGCCGGTGTCGACCGCGCGCAGGCGAGGCAGCGCGCGTCCGTACTCCTGACCATATCCGGCCTGACGCGCGGCCATCGATGACGCGGACGGAATCACGCCGAGCGATGCGAACTGCGTCAGCCGCTCCAGTTCTTCCGGCGTCTTGATCGAACGATCCATGTACTCGAGGAAGAAGATCGCCGCGAAGCCGAGGATCATGCCAAGCGGAAACGCGTTCTGGAGGTTCTTCTTCATCGACAGGTTGAAGCGGCCGCCGGGCAGCGGCGCGTGATCGACCCAGTGGATGTTCGACGAGGCCGAGCCGCGCAAGCGCGCTGCGACCTGCGTTTCGCTGAGCTGCTTCTGCAGTGAACCGAGAAGCGCCTGCTTGTTCTCGACCGCCATGCGCAGGTCGAGATAACCGGCGGAATCGGCGTTCAGACGTTGCGCTTCACTGCGCTGCTGGTTGTAAGCGGAGCGGATCGAGTTCGCCTGCGCCTGCGCGGCCGCGTATTCGGCGCGCGCAGATTCGAGCTGCTTGCGATACGACTGCTGGACCGACTGCGAGCGTGACGCGCGCGCCTTCTCGATCTGGGAGGCCAGCCGCTTCATGTCGGGATGGCCTTCCTTGAGCGTCGAGAGCTTCTCGCTGTACTCGCGCTGCAACGCGCTCAACTCGCTGGTGAGACGTTGCACGACCTCGTCGTTCGCTGCAATCGCTTCCGCGTCGGTGCGCTGCAACGCGCCGAACGCCGCTTCCTTCTGGAACACCGCGTTCTGCGCCTCGGTCAGGCTGCGATTGAGCTGTTCGAGCTTCGACATCACGACGTCGTCGCTGTTGTCCTCGCCCATCGAGATGATGCCGTGCGTGCGGCCGTACTCCTGCAATTCGCGGCGGCTGCCTTCGAGGTCTTGCTGCACGGCGGCAATCTGCCGATCGAGGAAGTCGCTGGCCTGCTGCACCGCATCGAGTTTTTTGGCGATGTTCATCCGCATGAACGAATCGCCCCATGCCTCGGCGATCTTCTGCGCGAGCCGCGGCGAGCCGCCGATGTATGAGATGTCGACCAGCGACGTGCCGCGCACCGGCGTGATGGTGATGCCGCCGAGAAGTCCGCCGGCGATGCCTTCTTTGATGCCCTGCACTTCGGCGGGAGTCTTGCCGGCCACGCCGGGAGGGTAAAGCTCCCGATCGTTGTAGAGCTTGTGGTCCTCGACCACGCGCAACGCGAGACCGCGGCTCTTGAGCAGCTCGTACTGCGTCTGCAGGAACTCCTGATCGGACGCGGCGATGCCGAAGATGTCTTCGATCGTGACCGTGTTCGATTCGCGGTCGATCTGAATGCGGATCGTGGAAACGTAGAGCGGCTTCGAGAAGTAGCTCGCCAGGAACGTTCCCAGCATCACGACGATCACGATCGCCAGCGCGACCTTCCACCGCTTCCGGATGACGTTCCAGTAGTGGAGGAGATGGACGTCGTGCTGCTGCGTATTGAGATCCATGTCGGCCCTCGCGCCGGATCAGAATAGAGCAGCGTCGAGAAAAACGGTGTCGTTATCGCGCAAAACCATGTCCGGCTTCCGGCCGGACAGGATGTCGCGATAGTTGATTTCCATGCGCTCGCTCTTGCCATCGACAAGGCGCGTGATGACGATCTTCTTCCCGGCGCGGTCGGTGTAGCCGCCCGCGGCAGAGATCGCCTGCAGCAGCGTCGGCGTCTGCGAGCTGCGGAAGAGCGTCGCGCCCGGCTTGGCGAACTCGCCGAGCATGTAGATCGTGATCGGCGTATCGGCCGGCACGTTGACCAGGTCGTTCGGCGCGAGCGGGATGTTCACGTCGGGATTGCCGTTGATGAGCAGTTCATCGATCGAGATCGCGACCTGCTCGCTGATGCCGTTCGACGCCGTGCGCAGTACGTACAGCTCCTTACCGTGTCCGGTGGCGAGACCGCCGGCCTGCGTGATGGCCTGGATGAGGGTGGTGTTTCCGGTGGCGCTGATGCGGCCCGGACGGACGACCGCGCCGACGACCGAGATCGGCTTGCTGGAGAACTCGAGCACCTGCACGGTCACGGTGGCCTTCGCGAGATAGGACGCTTCGAGCAGCGACTTGAGCTTCGCCTCGATCTGCGTGGCGGTGAGTCCGGCGACGTGTACCTTCTCGAGAACGTTGAGCACGACCGTTCCCTCTTCGCTGACCGTTACTTTCGCTGCGATCGATTTGTCCTCGAGCACGCTGATGTCGAGCACGTCGCGCGAGCCGATGGGCGTGTCGTACGACAGAATCGGCAACTCCTGTGCGGCGGCAATGCCGGCCAGGACGACGAACGGAATCAGAATCGCAGTACGTCTCATCAGACCCTTCCCCAACGCACACACGCCGCCGGCGAAAGCCGGCGGCGGAGCGGGCTCACTTCATTGACCGAATTGGACCGTGATGAAGCTACCCGTTCCGCTGTCATGTCCCCGTCGTCAACGATGTGACGCGACCGTGAAACGTTCGTTGACGCGGGTTTTTGTTATTTGGACAATCGACTACGGGACGAACGACAAATGGAGCACGTAACGTATTCCGGAGTCCACGTCTCCGCCGAAGGTGGAATCCCGCTCGTACCAGCCGACATCCACTCCGGCGCGGACGCGTCGAATGGCGTAGTTGAAGCCGACGCTGGTGAAGACGACCTCATCTTCACGGTCGTTGCCGCGCACCTGCACGTCGTACTCGTCGCGTTCCCATACGGCATTCGTGCGCAGCGTCAGGCGGCGCGTCGCCGCGTAGTCGATGCCGCCGCTGAGCTTGTTGGCGATGTAGTAGTTGTTGGCGGCGAAGACCGAAAAGCCGAGGTCGCGGCTGGCGGAGGCGACGTAGGTCCAGCGGCCATTGACGCGCGAGACGTCGAGGTTGGCACCGACGCCGGTGAAATCGCGCTGCGTCGCGTCCTCGAACTCGAGCTTCAGCGGTCCGGCCTCGCCGCGGATGTTCGTGCGGCCGCTGTTGTAGTTGAAGCCTGCGCCGTACCACGTCCGCCGGCTGTCCTTGTACGTCGCGAAGCGGAAACCGTAGTCGCTGACTTCTGCCGACGCGAAGAGCGAAGTGAGCGGGAAGGTTTTGTGATTGAACGACACTCGCGCGTTGCGCTCGTTCCGATCGAGGAGATTGATCGGATTGAAATCGTTTTGCGGTGAGTTGATCTCGGGCTGATAACGATCGGTCGGATACGAAGTGTTGCGATAGCGCACATTCACGATGCCGCTGGTGCGGCTCGAGTACTTCCACTCGCTGGCGATGCCGACTTCGTCCTCGCGCGCGGTGGCGAGGCGGTTGATGTCGGCGACATGCGCGCGCAGTTGATCGGCGCGCGCGCCGTAGACGTCGAGATAGAGATGGTTCCAGAGGAAGTGCGCGTCGGCGCGCGCGGAGTAATTGAACTGCCCTTCACCTTCGTCCGACTGGAAGAAGCTGTATCCGGGGACGACGTCGACCGTGAAGATCATCTTCTTGCGCGGGACGAAGAAGAAGCGTTGCGGCGCTTCGACCGCGAGCGTCAAACCGTTGCCGTGCTCGCCAGTCGGAACGTAGCCCGATTCGGAGAAGCCGGCGTCCGAGATGCGGAAGCGCGACCAGAGGTAGAAGGGGCCAGAGTGGAAATTTGCCTGCTGGAGCTGTTCGTAGAGCTCCCGCGTCGCGTCGAGGTTGGGATCGCGATCGCGCATATTCTGCGGGGCCTGCCCCGCGGCTGAGAGAGTGATGGCCGCAGCCATCATGATCGTCAATATCCGTTGGCTCACGGCGCGCACACTACCCTCCACCCATAAATCACGAATTGGCAGGAGTTTAGCACGATGTGGGCTCATCTTTAACCCACACCCGGTCTACAATGCGCCGCATCCATGCCCGGAACGCGTCGCATTGCCGTTGTGGAACGGTGCTGTCTGGTGGTGTTGCTGGCGTGGCTCGCGTGGCTGCCGTTGCCGTTCGGCTCGATCGTTCCGCGCGCGCGGCTGCCGCTGATCGCGGTCCCGTTGCTGATTTGCGCGGTAGCCGCCGTCGCGCGGCTCTACGCGATGCGCGATCGCGCCAACGCGACACAACCTTCACGTGCGTGGGTGATCTGGTCCGTCGGCGGCGCGTTGCTCGTGGTCACCGGCGCATTTCAACTGCTGCCGCTGCCGCCTTCGGCACTCGCGTTGTTGTCGCCGGAATCGGAAGTGATCTGGCGAACCGCGACGCGCGTCGCGCGTTTCGCCGGTCTCGCGGTCGGCGATACACATCCGATCACAGTCGATCCGCGCGCGACCACGCTCGAGCTTTTCCGCATCGCGTCGATCCTCGCCGCGTTTACCGCCGCGGCGTTGCTCATCCGCCACCACATGCGCCGCATGGCGCTCGCGACGGTGCTCTGCTCGACCGCGATCTTCGAGTCGATGTACGGACTGCGCGAGGCTGCGCTGCAGCGTTACGAGATCTGGGGCTGGCCCAATCGCCTGATCTTCAATCGTGTCACCGGTACGTTCGTGAATCCCAATCACTTCGCGCACTACGTCGCGATCGTATTGCCGCTCGCGTTGTTTCTCATCGCGTTCGCGTGGCACGTGTCGGGCCGCAGTGACGATATTCCGGTCGCTCGCCGGTTGGTGCTGCTGCTCGAGCAGCGCGTGCTCGCGACGGGGTTCGCGATCGTGGCCGCAGGCGCGTGCCTCGCCGCTATCCTCCTTGCGCAATCGCGCGGGGCCCTTCTCGCCCTCGGCAGCGGCCTGCTCTTCGTCGCAGCGCTGTTGCCCGGCCGCCGGCTCGCGCGTGTCGCACTCGCCACCACCGGCGGACTCGTGCTCGTCGGCGCGCTGGTCTTCTACCTCGGGCCGGAGCGCACGGTCGCGCGCTTCGTGCCGTCGGAGTTCGAGCGCCAGACGTTCGTCGGACGGCGCATCGGCATCGCCGCGGCGTTCGAGCTATGGCAGCGCTTCTCGGTCTTCGGCAGCGGCCTGGGTACGTTCGAGCGCGTGGTGTCGATGGAGCAATCGCAGGACCTGACGAAGATCTACCACCACGCGCACAACGACTACGCGGAGCTGGCCGCCACGGCGGGCACGCTCGGATTCATGATCGGCATCGTGGCGCTGCTCGGCGGCTACGTCGCGCTGGTGCGGATGACGTTCGGCGCTTCGGCGAAGGAGCTTACGTGGCGCCGCCGCGCTTTTCAGGTCGCCGCGCTGTGCAGCCTGACGATCGCGATGGTGCACGCGCTCTTCGACTTCAACTTCCACATTCCATCGAACCCTGCCACGCTCGCGGCGATCATCGGTGCGGCAGTCGCGTCAGTCGATCACGACAGGCGCACGCGCCGCTGAGCGCCATTGCGCATATGCCGATTCACCAGCCGCACCTCGGTGCGATGCAGGCCCGGGCCGGTCTTCACGGTGAACGTTTTCTCTTCGCGGATCTCCGTTTCGGCGATCAGCACGTCGTCGAGGTACACCTCGACGTAGGGCGGGATCTCATCCGTTTGCGCCGGGGCGAGCCTGAACTCGAACGACGCTTCGTGCGTGCGGAAGACCGACGTGCAGAGCTCCTGAGGCGAGCAGTAGTTTTCCCATGCGCCGAAGTGCTGCGGCTCCGCGGCCGCCGCGCGCGCGCGATAGAGCGCCGCCATCGCGGAATCGCCCTGCCGCTCCTCGAACGCGGCGCGCTCGAGGTGGTACCGCATCCATGCCGGCGCGGTGGTGCTGGTGGTGAGTAGCTCCACGCGCACGGCAGCAGCGCGGTCGCCGAGGGCAATGGCGAGGCGTGCGCGCGTCGGATTGGTGAGCTTGCCGTTGATCTCGACGAGTGGCTGCAGCGCGGTGAGCGGCTTCACTTCATGGCGAATGGCGAACAGCGCAAGCTCTTCGAGACGATGCCCCATTTGCTCGACGTCGAACGGCCTGCGATCAATTTCTTCGAGAATCGCGCGCACGAGCGGCTCATCGGCATCGCCGACCGACTCGGGCAACAGCGCGATGAGATCGGCGATCGTCGCGGTCGCGCGTTTCGCGTGGAATTCGTTCATGCGCGCCTCACGCAGTGCGGTGCGAAGCTCGCGATACTCGTGAAAATTGCCGCTGGTCAGCGCGAGCTCGCGCAGCATCAGCAGCGAAGGGATCGTGGGCGGCGCGGCGCGGCGCAGGTAGCCGAGGTCGCGCGTGAGCTCCCACAGCGGGCGGTGCATCGATTCAAAAACTTTCGGATCGCGCAGCAGCGGCCGCGCCGCATTCAGGATCTCGTCGCGATCGGCTTTCCCGAGCTCGTACCAGTGAAAGAGTCCTGCGCGTACGAAGCCGGCGGTCGCATTCGGCCGCAGCGGCGCGAGGTAATGCGCGAGCGCGTAACTGCTGCGCCACAACGCGATGCGCTGCCGCAGCGGCAACGGCGAGTCGAGCGAGCGGTCGGTGATCGCGCTCGCCGCCAGCCAGTCCGCCGGATGCCACGCCAGCCACGCGACGAGCGGCTCGAGCTCGCCGGGACGTTCGGGATCGGTCATCAGCGATGGCATGAGCAGGAACGTCGCGAGCAGCAGCGCCGACGCGATTGCGATCGACGCGAGCACGAACAGCCGCTGCGTGCGCGTCACGAAGCGGCCTCTTCGAGCACGCGTTCCCACGCCGCGAATGCGTGCCGCGGTGCGAAGCGCTCGAGATAGAGGTCGCGTCCGCGCCCGCCCATGGCCGCCGCTTCTTCGCGATCGGCTGCGAGCGAGCTGATCGCGTTCACGAGCCCGTCGACGTCACCCATGCCGACGACGATACCGCATCGATGCGCCTCGATGATGCGCGCCAGCTCGCCGTCGCGCGCGCCGATGAAGATCACCGGCCGCGCCACCGCAAGCACGCCATAAAACTTGCTCGGCACGATCAGGCCTTCGAGCGACGGCTTCAGCGACACGAGATGCACGTCGGCCGCGGAGAGACTCGCGCTCAGTTCTTCACGCGGCGCGTAGGGGCGGAACGTCGCGTTTGCGCCTGCTGCGCGTTTCACCGCGTCGAGTTGCGCGCCCGCGCCGGTGAAGAGGAAGCGCACGTCGGGCAGCCGCTGCATCGCGCCGGCGATGGTGTCGAAATCGTGCGCGCGACCGAGGTTGCCGGAGTAACCGACGACGAAGCTGTCGGTGTTGGGACGCGGTTGTGGCGCGAGTGCGGCATCCGCGAAGTTGTGAATGATCACGCTCTTCGGTACGCGCGCGGCCATCAACTCGCCGAGGACGACGTTCGCGCGCGCGCGGCGCAGCGACCAGTCGCGCAGCGTGCGAAACACGCGCGGCGTGCGGATCCCGAGGGACTCAGCGACTTCAGGGAACAGGTCCTGCACCCAGTTCACGACGCGATTCGATGCGACTGCCGCGATGACGGAGAGCAGCGGCGGATCGGTCATCGCGATCAGAACGGCACGACGATGACGCAGCATGGTGAAGAACGCGCTCAGGTAGAACGTGACGTAGTCGATCGCGCGGCCAAGCAGGCCCGCGCGGCCGAAGCGCGTCGACCACACGCGCTGGATCTGCACGCCATTCGCGATTCCGGACTCGAGCTTCGCATTCGCGTCGTCATAGCGCTGCCGGCTGGTGATGGCCGCAACTTCCCACCCGCGCGACGCCAGATGGAACGCGAGGTCGGTCGCGATCTGACTTGTTGCAGAATGGTCCGGATGGAAGTAGCGATTCACGAAGACGACGCGCACGCATGATCATTCTAGGATTGAACGCGCATCACGCCGACGCCGCCGCGTGCATCGTCGTCGACGGCAAGCTCGTCGCCGCTGCCGAAGAAGAACGCTTCCGGCGCCTCAAGCACTGGGCCGGATTCCCAAGCGCCTCCATCGAGTACTGCCTGCGCACCGCGGGTGTTTCACTGAACGACGTCGATCATGTCGCCGTCAATCGCGATCCGAACGCGCGCCTCTTACAGCGCGCGAAATTCATCGTGAAGAAACGGCCGTCGCTCGGCGCGATCAAGCGGCGGCTCGAGAATCGCTCGAAGATCAAAGACCTCGCGACGGAACTGATGGAAGCGTTCCGCGTCGATTCGCTGAAACCGAAAGTGCATCACGTCGAGCATCACCGCGCGCATCTTGCATCGGCGTTCTTCGTCGCTCCGTTCGAGGAAGCGGCCGTGCTTTCCATCGATGGCTTCGGCGATTTCGTCAGCTCGATGTGGGGCGTCGCGCGCGGCAACCACATCGACATCCTCGGCGAGATCGGCTTTCCGCACTCCCTCGGCATCTTCTACACGGCCATGACCCAGTACCTCGGCTTCCCGCATTACGGCGACGAGTACAAAGTCATGGGCCTCGCGCCGTACGGCAAGCCGTCGTTTCTTTCCGAGATGCGCGACATCGTGCAGGTGAAAGACGGTCGCTTCGAATTGAACCTCGAGTACTTCACGCATCACACCGCCGGTCTCGACATGGTGTGGCTCGGTGGCGCGCCTGTGATCGGACCGGTGTTCTCCGAGAAGCTGATCGAGAAGCTCGGACCGATGCGTGCGGCCGAGGAGCCGATGGAGCAGCGGCACAAAGACCTCGCGGCATCGATGCAGGCGATCTTCGAGGAGGCTTACTTCGGCCTCGCGAATGCGCTGCACGAGAAGACCGGCATGAAGACGCTGTGTCTCGCCGGCGGCTGCGGCTACAACAGCGTCGCGAACGGGTTGGTATTCGATCGCTCGCCGTATCGCGAGCTGTACATCCCCGCGGCGGCTGGGGATGCGGGCGGCGCGATCGGCGCCGCGTACTGGGTATGGAACGAAGAGTTGCGCAACCCGCGCGCGTTCGTGATGGATCACGCGTACTGGGGTCCCGAATACGACGATGGCGCGGTCGACAAAGCGGTACACGCGCGACTGGCGGATCTCGAGGAAGCGCAATGCGTCGTGCGGCGCGTGCGCAATGAGCGCGAGTTGTGCAGCCTCACCGCGGAACAGGTCGCGAAAGGCAACGTCGTTGGCTGGTTTCAAGGACGCATGGAATGGGGACCGCGCGCCCTCGGCAATCGTTCTATCGTGTGCGATCCGCGCCGCGCCGACATGAAGGACATCCTCAATCACAAGATCAAGCGGCGCGAGTCGTTCCGTCCGTTCGCGCCGTCGGTGATGCGCGAGGCCGTGGCGGAATGGTTCGAGACCGATTACGACGTGCCGTTCATGCTGCAGGTCTACCAGATCCGCGAAGAGAAACGCGCGCAGATCCCGGCGGTGACGCACGTGAATGGCTCCGGACGGCTGCAGACCGTGACCGCCGCGCAGAATTCGCGCTATTACGCGCTGATCGAGGCGTTCCGCGACATCACGGGCGTGCCGCTCGTGCTGAACACTTCGTTCAACGAGAACGAGCCGGTGGTGAACACGCCGTCCGAGGCTCTGGATTGTTTTCTGAGGACGAAGATGGATCTGCTCGTGATGGGCGATCTGATGATTCAACGGCCGGCGTGACGAAAGGAGCAACGACATGCGAGTGATGGTGATCGTCAAGGCAACGAAGGACTCGGAGGCGGGGGAGATGCCGTCGGAGCAGATGCTGGCGGAGATGGGGCAGTACAACGAGGAGCTGGTCAAAGCGGGGATCATGCAGGCTGGTGAAGGACTGCATCCGTCATCGAAGGGCGCGCGCGTGCGCTTCTCCGGAAGCGATCGAACGGTCACGAAAGGGCCGTTCGGCAATACCGGGGAGCTGATCGCAGGGTTCTGGTTGTGGAACGTGAAATCGATGGACGAGGCGATCGAGTGGGTGAAGCGCTGCCCGAATCCGATGCCGGGCGAGTCGGTGATCGAGCTCCGGCAGATCTTCGAGGCCGAGGATTTCGGCGCGGAGTACACGCCCGAGCTTCGCGAACAGGACGAGCGGTTGCGCGCGCAGATTCAGTCGAAGAGTTGACGCGCGGTGTGCTCTGGCTCACGCGGCCGTGAGTGATCACTCGCATAGATTACGCGCCTCTCTCGGACAACTGAAAAAGGAGCGTTCTATGCGTGTACTCCGTTCGTTCGCGGTTCTCATGGTGGTCGCCGCGTTCTCCCAGGTGATGGAAGCGGCTGTCCTCGAAGCGTGCATCAACAAAGGCAATGGCGGGATGCGAATGGTCAATGCGACCACGTTGTGCCACGCCAACGAAACGCGTGTGTCGTGGAATCAGGAAGGTCCCGCGGGACCGCAGGGACCCGAAGGTCCGCAGGGACCCGAAGGTCCGCAAGGTCCGGCCGGTGAATCCGGCGGCGGCGGTGCGCCGTACGTCTACGTCTGTACGCCGATCAACTATCACAACGCCGGCACGACGACGGAGTATCTCTTCGTCTACAACGGCGGCACCGCGACAGCGAACGTGGCTGCGCATTTCCTGAACATGAACGGGACGAACCTCGCCGGAGCGCCGATTGCGGTCAGCCCGGGCACGATTCCTCCCGGCGATCCGGCGCCGCTCTATCCCGGTCAGACCGGCGCGGCGACCGTGCCGATTGCTGCGGCGAACACGTTGATGACGTCGTGGTTCACGGCGCAGGGGAACCTGAGTACGGATACGAACGTGGCGATCACGTTGCGCATCACCTCGGATCAGCCGATCGTCGCGGCGACGAACACGGTATGGAGTGGGTTCAACGTCGTCCCGTGCACGTTGTTGGCGAAGTAGTTCTCAGATCCGGAACACTAGAGCCCGTCGCTCCAGATCACCTTCGGCGCATCATCTCGCGCGACAGGATCAACTCCGCCACGAAGCGTTCCCACGTGTAGCGCAGGCCGGACACGCCGTCGAGGATCAGTCCCTTCACGAACAGTGAATGGATGACCACCGCAACCGGCGCGACCACGATCAGTTTGCGCAGGCGTCCCGGAATCGAAAGTGCGCGCGGATCGGCGTGGCGCAGTTTCTCCGCTTCTTCGCGCATGTAGCGTTTCTGCCGTTCGATGAAACGCGCGAATGGTTTGCGGTCGTCATGAACGATCTTCGTCGACAGCATGCGCACGTCGCCGTCCGCGGTGACGCGATGCGCGTGGCCGTCCTGCCATACAGTTGCGTGCTCGCGATGCAGCAGCACGATGCGTGCGGGATACAGCGACGCGCGCAGCGGCTTGCCGCCGATCGCGTAACGAAACGACGCGGCGTATGCGCGCGTGCCACTCGGGGGCTCGATCTCGCGCAACTCGTCGACGAATGCGGCAGGAACGAAATAGTCGGCGTCGAGCAGCAGCACCCATGGCGTGTGCGCCTGCTGCAGCCCGTAGTTGCTCTGACCGGCAAGCGTGTCCATCTCGCGCCGCAGCACGCGCACGTTCGGAAAGCGCCGCGCGATCTCGACGGTCGCGTCGGTCGAGAAACTGTCGACGATCACCACATCGTCCGCCCACGAAAGCTGCGCGAGCGTGCGCTCGAGGTTCGCTTCCTCATCGCGCGTGAGAATTAGCGGCGTGATCTCAGAGAGCTGCATACGCGCGCTCCATTTCCTCGGCGATTCGCGGCCAGGAGAAACGCGACTCGACCAGCGCCCGGCCGTGCCGTCCCATGCGCGTGCGCCGTCCGCGATCGTGCAGCAGGGCGGGCACTTCCTCCAATCCGATCACGCCCGCGCCGGCGCGCGCCACCTCTGCCGCGAGTCCGACTTCCTGCGAAAGCACCACAGGCGTCTCCATCATCAACGCTTCGAGCACGGCGTTCCCGAAGTTCTCCGACGTCGACATCAGTACGAACAGCGTGGCGCGCGCGAGCAGCTCGTATTTTGCGGCGCCATACACCGGACCGAGGAACTCCACGCGATCGGCGACGCCGAGCTTTTGCGCGAGCTCGCGCAGTTTCGGCGTGAGCGATTCCTCATCATTGCCCGCGATGACGAATCGCACATTCGCCAGCGAAGGCAAGGCTTCGAGGACGCGGTCGAGTCCTTTCTTCCACGTCACGCGGCCGAGGAAGACCAGCGTGTTTTCGTCGCGGGCGATGTTCGGGCGCGGCACCAGGTCGATGCCATTCGGTACCACGAATGGCGACGGCAGCGGCAGGCCGATGCGAGCGGCTTCCTGTCCTTCGAGGACCGTGGTGAAGTGGATCGCGGCGGCGGCATCGAAGCCGCGGCGCTCCAGCAAGCGCAGCCACAGCGTCTTGACCATGCGGCTCTTGCGGCGGATGAGCTCGTGCACGAGCATGCCGCGCGGCGAGATCACGTAACGCACGCGTGCGTTGCGCGCGGCGCGTGCGGCGGCGATCCCGGTCCACAGATACACGGCGTGAATGTGCACGACGTCATACGTGCGGATGCGCACCGCGAGCGCCTTGCGCATCGCGGGTGACCAGTACAGACGGCGGAATGGCGAAGGGAAATAGGTCACGCGCACGCCGTCGACGTCGACCGGTTTGCTTTCCGGAACGTCGAGCGTGCGATCGCCGTCGACGTTGGTCGTGAAGACGTCGACTTCATGACCGCGCGCCGCGAGCGCTTTGCAGAGTCCATGAACGGCCACGATCGGTCCGCCGTATCGCCGCGCCGGAAGGTACGTCGGAACGACATGCAGGATGCGCATCAGACGGCAGAGGGGATGGGAGTGAGCGGCGATGCTTTCTCGACTGTCTGCGCCTTCTTCGTTGCAGCCAGTCGCTCGTCGAGCGCCGCGGTCGCGAACAGCGCGCCGACGAGGAAGCCCGCCGTGAGTCCGAGCACTGCGTCGGTGTACGCCTGTGCGGACCCGATGAAGCCGGCGGCGTTCGCCGCGACCAGCGCGAACAGCGTCACGCGGATGAACTGCGAGGAGCCTTCGACGTCGCCGATGCGCGTCAGGAGCAACAGCATCCGTCCAATGATCGGAACCATCAGCAGCAACGCGAGCAAGCCGGGGAGCCCGAGCTCCATCGCCACCTTGCCCATTCCGCCTTCCTGCCAGCCGATGCCGCTCTTGCCGAGGAGATGGTGGACGCCCTGCGTGGCGGTGCCGAGGCCGGCGCCCATGTAACCGACTTCCCGGAACGTCTGCATGACGCCGCCTTCGAAACGGTCGCTCAGCTCGCGCTTCGATGCCACGGCCGTGCGCGTGTAGACACTGGTCGCTTCGTCGGACGAGAGCTGGTTCACGACGGCGGAGAGGACGATCAGCAAGCCGACGCTCGCGAAGACCTGCGACGCCTTGATGCGCCCGAGGTAGCGCCACAGAAACACGCCGACGAAGATGATGACGAAATACACCGCCTTGCGGCGTCCCGCGATCAGGCAGTTGAAGAAGCCCCAGCCTGCGACCGCGGACCAGATCAGCATCTGCCGCCGCAGTCCCGCGCGCAGGGCCATCGCGGCGGCGATCGTGGTGAGCATGCCGGCGTGCCACGCCATGACATCAGGGCTGCGATAGATGCCGGAGAGCATGCGGATCTGGATGCCGGGAAGGTGGCGGATGTAGTCGCCTTCGAACGACACCATGCCCAGGATGCGCGAGGGGACGCGAAGGTACTCGAGGACGGTGCCGATGAGCGCGATGGAGGTGATCGCCGAATACAGGCGGAACCAGCGCAGCATCGTTTCTTCGCGATGCAGCCACGTGTATCCGAGCAGCGCGGCGACGACCGGCAGCACGTACGTGATGAGGCTGACCAGCGGCGCCTGCCACTTGTCGATGCCGTACGTGACCAGGCCATTGACGGCCGCGATGAGGAGCAGGAAGAGGAAGACCATGATGCCGGTCGAGACGCTGCGAAACCGGCGCGTGAACTCGAGCGCGTGCGCGCGCATCTCGTTGCGCGCGGCAAACAGGATCACCGCATACACCACGACGACCGCGAACGAGATGACCACCGGCGAGTTCGGCGACAGCTTGCGCACCGGATCCTGGATCACGCCGCAGACCATGACCAGGAACCAGCCACGCCGCCAGTCCACCCATGCGTACGCGCAGGAGGCGGCGAGGAACAGCAGGTAGAGCGCAAAGGCCATCGGGGGAGTCAGTACCTCGGTTTCCTCAGAGTACCTCGGGGTTCGTCGGACGGGAGTCTCAGCTCCTCCGAGGAACTCCGAGGAACCGAGGTGCTCCGAGGAACTGTTTTCTCAGGTGCGCAACGCGCGAACCAGCCCCCGCACTTCCCCGAGCAATTTGCCGGGGATAGTCCAGGGGTGGCGCAGGTGATAGCGCGTGGCCACGTTGTTGATCAGTCTGCGTGCAACGTAGCGCCAGAATGCGGGGATGTGTTTGCGCGCGAAATAGTAGTCGCCCATCGAATGTGCCGGCGAGATGCTGGTGCGGTGATCGCCCCACATGCGCACGCCGCCGCCAGGCGCTTTGAGATGACGAATGGATGCGGCCGGCTCATAGCGGATGCGGCCGCCGGCGGCGACGAGGCGCAACGCGAAATCGGTCTCGAAGCGATACGCGACCGCGATGTAGCGCTCATCGAAGCCGCCGATCGAAAGCGCGCGCTCGCGATCGACCGACAGGTTTCCGGCCATCACGTTCCGCACGTCGCACGCGGTGTCATGCGTGAAGCGAAATTCGAGATCGCGGATGAACCCGCGGCGCAGTACGCCTTCGGGAAAGTGCGCCGGCGTTTCGCCCGGTTGCAGCACTTGTCCGACCACGGCCCACACGCCGAGCTCGGCGAGCGCGCTGGCGTGCGCGCGGACGAGGTTCTTGTCCGGGATGATGTCGTCGTCGAGGAACAGCACCTGCGCGGACGTCGCCTCGCGCAGCGCCGTGTTCATCGCGTGCGGGATCGACGGTTGCGCGAGATGAATCACGCGGATTGCGTTCGCGTCCTGCCATGCCTGCAATCGCGCGGCGACGTCCGGCGGATGTTCGCGCGTCTGATCGACGATCACGATCTCGAGAGCGCGCGGCTCGACGGCGAGGAGCAGCTCGATCGTGTCGCACAGGATCACGCCGCGCTCGTACGTCGGAATGGCGATGGTCAGCACGCCCGCAGAGCCTCCAACACACCTTCTACTCCGCGCGCGTAGTCCCAGGTCGAGATGATCTCGCGCGAACGCAGCGCCATGCGCGCGCGCAGCTCGGGATCCGCGACGAGCTCGTCGAGATGGCGCGCGAGCGCCGCGACGTCGCCGGCCGCGAAGACGAAACCGTTCTCGCCGTGCTGCACGATGTCGGCAATCGGACCGCAGCGGTCGCTGATGATCACCGGCAGCCCCGACGCCATCGCCTCATTGATCACCGTGCCGCGCGGCTCGTAGACGGACGGCAACACGAAGACGTCCGCCGCGGCATAGTGTTTTGGCAGCTGCGATTGATTCACGAAGCCGGCGAAATGGACGGAGAGGCTGCGCTCGCGCGCAAAGCGTTCCATCTCATCGCGCAACTCGCCGTGACCGAGAAAAATCACCGCCGCGCGATCGCGATGCCGCATCGCATCGACCGCGCGGAGCAGCGTCATCGGATCCTTGCGCGGCAGGAACTTCGCGGAGAAGACGATGGCCAGTTGATCGGAGCGGATGCCGAAGCGCTCGCGCATCGCCTCGCGCTCGCCGGGCGCGAAGCGGCTGCCCTCCTCGAAGCGGATGTTGTCGATGGCCCACGGCACGAGATGGAAGCGCCTTTCATCGGCACCGTAGCGGCGGTAGTAGTCGGCATTCAAAACGCCGCTGACCAGGAAGCGATCGGTCACGCCAAAGATCGTGCGCAACACGCCCGCGCGCACTCGCGACGCGATCGTGTTCGCCGGCGGCGGGAAGCTGCTGTCGCCGTACATCAGGATCGGAGTGCCGCTCATGCGGCACGCGGCGATGCCCATGAGCGACGTAATGGTCCCCCAGCCAAGGAAGAAGATGGCCGCGTCGTATTTGCCGAACAAAAGCGCGGGGACGATGCCGGGGTTGATGAGGCGCGTGTAGCCCTCGCCGAATCCGAAGTTGCGAAGGAAGCGGTGGCGATAGCCGCCGAGGAGGTCGAGGTCCCAGCGAAAGGTGGTTTGCATTTCTTCGTCGCGATAGAACGCAGTGACGTCCGTCGAGCAGAAGATCACGTCGAGATCGAGCACGCGCTCCGCCGCCAGCAACCGAAAAAACGGCGCCTGGTACTGAATGACGTGCGAAGCAATGAGCGCGACTTTCATCGGTGGGCCTAGAGTAGACGACGAGGGGCCTCCGGCGGCCCCTGGTCGTCTCGCTATAGTGTCCGCCGATGCACGTTGCGATTGTTTGCCGTGCCCTCGGCGGAGCGGGTGCTGTCGCCTCGGTGGCGATGCGCCAGGCGCGCGAGCTGACGCGCCACGCGCAGGTCACGCTCGTCTCCGATACGTTTCCGGAAGACACGCACGGAATGGTGCGGGCGCGGGTGCGGCTGCCGGACCTTTATTCGCTGCGCCGCTTCCGTCATGTGCCGGATGAAGTCCTCTTCGGCCGCGGCGCGCGAGTGGTGCTGCAGTCGCTGCACAAACCCGATTTCATCCTCGTTCACGCGCATAGCGCCGCGCACATCGGCACGCGTGGCCTGGGCATCCTTGTCGGGTTCTTCGTGCACGGGGACATCTTCGAACGGCCGAAAGGAACGTACGACCCACGGCTCACTGCGTTCTATCGCTGGATCGCACCGCGCGCGTATCGCTCCGCGGACGTCGTGTTCGTAGTCGCGCCGCATCTTGCCGATGTGGTGCGGCGACACGGGGCGCGCCGCGTCGAAGTCGTTCCCAATGGCATCGACCTCCACGACCTCGGCATCGACGTGCCGGTCGTGCGTACTTCGTCGCGGCCGCTGCGTTTGATCAGCGTTGGTCGCCTTTCGATCGAAAAAGGTGTCGATGATCTGGTTGCGGCGATGCGCAATGTTCACGACGCGGAGTTGACTATCGCCGGCAGCGGAGCGCTGGAGACCGGCCTGCGCGGCGCCGCCGCCGATCTCCCGCACGTCCAATTCCTCGGCAGCGTTCCCCGCTCTTCCCTCGGCCGCCTCTATTCCGAGCACGACGTCTTCATCACCGCCACGCTCAGCGAGGGCTTCGCGCTCGTGGTGCTCGAGGCGCTCGCGTGCGGCCTGCCGGTGATCGCGACGAACATCGATGCGAATCGTGCCGTCGTGCGCGACGGCGAGAACGGGCTGCTCGTTCCACCCGGCGATCCGCTCGCGCTGGCGAACGCGATCGAAATGCTCGCGCGCGATGAAGAGCTGCGCGCAAGACTGGCGTCGAACGCGCACGCATCGGTCCTGCCGCAATACAACTGGACCGCGATCGGCGACCGCATCGCCGAGATCATGATGGAGTGCGGCGGCAAAGCCGGCAGCTTCGCTGCCGCACCCTGAAGTGCGGCGGCTATCGCCGCCGCTTTGAAAGCGGCAGCTTCGCTGCCGCACTCCATAGCAGCAGCGGATCGCGCCGTATCGCATCGAGTAACATCCGCCACCCCTTCCGATTCTTCTGCCGCAGCAGACACCTCGCGATGAAATACAACGCCGCCGCTTCGCCGCGCGGTGTCATTCGCGCTGGTTGTACCGCTCGCGCGTCATCGAGCGACCCGCGACCATCGCGCAACGCAACCGCGATCTCGGTAAGCCGCACCTGCGCGTCGCGCGCGGTTCCGCTGATGCTGCGCGCGTCGACCGTGGCCTCGTACAGAACTTCGTCATCGATCGCGAACGTCCCACCGTCGCGCGCGATACGGATCCAGAGATCGAGATCCTGCGCAACGCGAAACTCTTCGCGATACCCGCCCGCGCGCTCATATGCGTCGCGTGTGAACATCGCCGAGCCGTGATGCGGCAGCGCGTGAATGGCACGCGCGTCATCGCTGACCAGACTGCGCCGCACTTCCTCGCCATTCGCGCGCGAGACATACAGAAAGTCACCATCGCCATCGACGAAACGCGTCGCACAGGACACGACCGCGTGTCCCTGTTCAAGTAGCGCGAGCTGCCGCGCGAACCGCTCGGGCCGCGAACGATCGCCGCAATCGTGGCGCGCGATGACGTCGGCGCGCGCCTCGCCGCAACCGCGGATGAGCGCGCGCGTGAGTCCCGCATTGGCCTGCGTGATCAAGCGCAGTCGTGGATCTTCGCAGCGCGCCAGGATCGCGGGTGTTTCGTCGGTCGAGCCGTCGTCGATCGCGATCAACTCGAAATCACGCTCGCTCTGGGTGAGGATGCTCTGCAGCGTCGCGTCGAGCGTGCGCGCGCCGTTGAACACCGCCATCACGACGGAGAGTCTCATCGCAGGTGATCCGAGAGGCAGGCGATGCGGCCGGTGAGCGACCAGCCGAACACGCGTGCGGCCGCGGCGTACAGGCGGAACTGAAAGCGATCGCGATCGGGACCGGATGCCTCGCGCGCGAGCAGGAACAGCATCTTGGACTCATCGGGCAGGCCCGCGTCGCCGCATTGGCGCGCGAGCAGGAACAACTCGCGTGCGAAGCGCTTCATCTCCGGCACGTCCGCCCCGATGCCGGCGCGTTGCGCGTGGCCGAGGATGAGGGCGTGGGCGCGGGCGCGGTCGCGGAGGATGTCGGGCGCCATGCCGTGATCGGAAAGCCGGCCGCGATCGTGATGGCGCATCTCGGCCAGCCACTCCTCGCAGTGGTGCAGACGCACGCCCAGTGCGGCGATGCGTGCGTCGTACTCCCAGTCCTCCTCGTTGCGCAGCGGCAGCCACGCGCCGGCGCGATGGATCAGCGAGGCGCGATACAGCGGCGTGATGGTCTGCCACCAGCGCGACTGCAGCATGGCCGGAAACATCGTCTCGATGCGCTCGCCGGTGCGCTTGTCCGGTGTCTCGCTGAGCGTGCCGTCGTACATGTGGGAGCGCGTCCAGCCGTACGACACTCCGCATTCCGGATGCGCCCGCAGCCCGGCCACCTGGCACTCGAACTTGCGCGGGTAGAGCAGGTCATCGCTGTCGAGGTGCTGGATGAACTCACCGCGCGCGGCGAGGCGTCCTGCTTCGCGCGCAGCACCCACGCCGGCGTTGCGCTGATGAATGACGCGCACGACGTCGGGATGCTCCGCCACGATGGCATCGGCAACCGCGCCGGTGTCGTCGGTCGAGCCGTCGTCGATGATGATCAGCTCGAAGTCGCGATACGTCTGCGCGAGCACGCTCGCGGCCGAGTCGCGCAGCATCGCCGCGCGGTTGTACACCGGAAGGATCGTGGTGACCAGCCCCGCGCGCATCTCCATGTTGCAGCGTGAGATTATGGGCCAACGATGGCGCGCGTCCTCATCTGCACGCCGACGCACTACCTGCAGGGCGGCGTCGAGCGGATCATGGAGTCGCTGGCGCGGCACCTGCCGTCGCGCGGGTTCGAGGTGGTGTTCGCGCTCGCGAAAGGGAAGCGGTTTCACGATCCCGATGCGTTCCGGCGCGCGTTTCCCGACGTGCGCGGCGTCGACGTCGACGGCACCAGCGGCACCGTGTACGGGCGCAGGCGCGCATTGCGCCGCGTGATGTTCGAGACCGATCCGGACGTCGTACTGATCGCGCGCATGTTCGACGCGTATCCGGTAGCGTCGGCACTCAAACGAGCTGGGCATCGGCTGCGTTTAGCCGTGACCGTGCAGGCCTTCGAGCGCGAGTACTTTGTGGACCTCGCGCGCTATCGAGAGTTCGTCGATGTCTGCGTCACGAGCGGCCGGCGCATACTCGACGAGGTGCAACGGATGACTTCCGTGCCGGCAGTGAGTATCCCGGGCGGCGTCGCGAGTCCGCATCGCATGCATGCGTCAAACGACGGACCGCTGCGCATCGGCTACGTCGGGAGACTCGAGCAGGTGCAGAAGCGCGTGCGCGATCTGCCGTTGCTCGTCGAAGAGCTGGAACGTCGCGCGATTCCGTTCACGCTCGATGTGGCAGGAGACGGGACGCTGCTCGAGGAGCTTCGCTCGCGTCTGCCCCGCGCGCGCATGCACGGATGGCTTTCTACGACGGAGTTGTACGAGCGCGTCTATCCGGAGCTCGATGTGCTCGTGCACTTTGCGGAGTATGAGGGGCTGACCATCGCGCCACGCGAGGCGATGGCGCATGGCGTCGTGCCCGTGACGTCGCTCGATGTCGGTTCCGAGGATTTCATCGACGGCGAGAATGCACTGCGTTTTCCGATCGGCGACATCGGCGCGGCGGCGGATGCGATCGAGCGTCTGCATCGCGATCGCGCTTTGCTCGAAAAGTTGTCGGGCGCGGCGCGCGTGTCGCAGCAGGGCATTCGTTCCGAACAGGGCGCGATCGATGCGTGGGCTGCCGCATTCCGCGATGCACTCGCGCGGCCTGCGCGCGTTGGCGGCGCGCTTCCTCCCGCCTCGCGCGACGAGGGCTTTCTCACGCGACTCGGCGTTCCGGACAGCGTCGCGGAGCTGCTCGTGCGCGGCCTGCGCAAACGGGCACACGACGATCCCGGCAGCGAATGGCCCCACGCGGGTTGATCTGGAGTGCGGCGGCAAAGCCGCAGCTGGCGCTGCCGCACTCCATACATGTGAGAATCGGCGCGCATGTCGCTTCGCCACAAACTCGGCGCCCTCGCCTACGACTGGCCGCGCTTCCTGCGCCACGGCCTGGCGGGCGATCCGAACCTGATGCGCAACCGCAATGAGGCCATCGTCACCGACGGCCGCGGCGTACGCTGCGAGTGGCGCTTCACGTCCGATCTGCACATCGCGAAGGTCTATCCGTTCACCGCGAACGTGCTGTTGCGCCGCACGCTGAGCCGCTGGCCGATCGACAACCGCGATGCGCCGCGAATGCCCGGCCCGCCGAAGGTCTCGTTCCTCATCGGCCATCGCGGCATGGAACGCCTCCCGAACCTGCTCGCGACCCTGCGCAGCATCGCCGGCCAGATCGACGTCCCGATCGAATGCATCGTCATCGAGCAATCCGCGCAGCGCGAGATCGAAGCCGCGCTCCCCACGTGGGTGCGCTATCTCCACACGCCCGTCGCGCGCGACTTCGATTACTGCCGCGCCGCGACGTTCAACGAAGCGGTGCGCATGGCGCGCGGCGATGTGATCATCGCGCACGACAACGACATGCTCGTCCCTGCACGCTACGCGGCTGAAGTCGTCGACCGCGTCAGCGAGGGCGCGCACTTCGTCGATCTGAAACGCTTCATCTTCTACCAGGACGAACTTGGCGAGCGCATCACCAACGTCGTGCAGAACCTCAAAGGCGGCAGTATCGCCGCGACGAAAGAGGCGTACCTCGCCATCGGCGGCTTCGATGAGAGTTTCGTCGGCTGGGGCGGCGAGGACCTCGAGTTCTGGGAACGCGCACGCGCGCACGGCCGCGTCTACGAGTTCGGCTACCTCCCGATCGTGCACATCTGGCATCGCGCGCAACCCGGCAAGATCATCGGCAACGCCGCGCCGGCGATGCAGCGCTACGAGGAACTGCGCGCGATCGCTCCCGAAGAGCGCATCAGACGGCTGCGCGAGCGATGATCGCCTGCGCGCGTGCCGCGAAGTTCTCGAACGAAAAATGTTCGAGTCCCTCCGGAATGCGCCGACTCGACGGGGCGAGAGCCCGTCGTTCCAAGGTCTCGAGGATGGCCGCGCGGATCTCCGCGCGATTGGTTGGATCGACCAGCGCGCCGAGCTTTCCGTTCAGCAGCGCCTCGCGGCCGCCATCGAGTTTGCTTGCAATCGCGGGCACGCCGCACGCCATCGCCTCGAGGAACACGAAGCCGAAGCCCTCCCCTCGGCTCGGCATCACGTACACATCGGCGAGGTTGTAGAGATCGGCCTTGTCTTCTTCTCCAAAGAGCCCGGTGAAGATGACGCGCGACGCCACACCGAGCTCGCGCGCGCGCGCCTGCAATCGCGACGCATCATCTCCGCCGCCGGCGATCATGTACACGACGTCCTCCGGCAGATCGCGCAGCACGTCGATCACTTCATCGAAGCCCTTCGAGCGCTCCGCCGAATCGAGCCTGCCGACCGTGAGCAGCACGCGCTTTCCTTCGAGACGATAGCGCGCGATGAGATCCGCGCGTTGTTCGCGGATGCCGTACTGTTCGAGATGCACCGCGTTCGGCAGCACGTACGCGGGTCCGGCGTAGCGCGACCAGCCGCACATGCGATCCCTCGTCAGCGCGCTCACCGATACGATCCCGCGACATTGCGCGATCGGTATCTTCCGCTTCTTCCACGCCTCGATGCCGTGCACGACGAGCAGAGGACGCCAGAACGTCGCCACCGGCAGCAGGTTGATATGGCCGCAGATGATCAGGTCCCACTTCGCGCGGCGCGCGTTCGAGATCGCGCGCAGATACGCCGCCGGACCGTTGGCCGCCTCCGCGATGAACGTCACGTGCGGTGGCGGATCGGGAACCGAGCCGCGCACGATTCGCGGAATCACGGTGATGCGCGCGTCGCGCAATGCCGCGCACAGCTCGCGATTGAAAAGCGCGATGCCGCCGTAGCCGCCGTACGCGTCGGTGACGAGAAAGAGCACGTTCATGCGAACGATTCCCATACGCGTCGCGCCCAACTGCGCATGCGCGTCGATGTGCCGTCCGGCGGCAAGTTCCCCCACTCTTTCATCGGCACGAAGAAGCCGGTCTTCTTGCGATCGCGCAGGTAATCCGGGAGGTCGGCGGCAAGCGCGGACTTGTCACCCTGCTGCGCGAGCATCGGCGCGAGCTGGCGCAGCAGGTACACGTCGACGAGCGGCGTGCGCACTTCCACCGAATGGGCCATGCTCGCCCAGTCGGCGTCGCGCAGCAGTTGATTGCGCATGTAGAGCGACGATTCGAGCGCGGCCACGCGGCCGAACGGCGTGCCGGGATCGGGCTCGATCGCGCGCTCGAAGTTCTCGAGGGGCTGCAGGCGCTCCATTCCTTCGCGCGCAACGTCGGCGCCGAGGATGTCCGGCAGTTCGTCAGGGAGAAAGAGGCCGCGTTGCAACAGATACGCGCCCGCGTACGTGCCGCCATATTCGCGGATCAGTCGCGCTTTCGGATGGCGCCGCAGCGCGCCAACGACGCGTGCCAGGCGCGGGAAACGCACCATGCGCGGCACGTTCCTGAACGACGGATAACCGCCGAGGAGCTCATCGCCGCCGAGGCCGGAGAGGGCGAGCTTGATGCCGGCTTCGTGCGCCGCTTTGCTGATGAACCACGTGTTCACGCCGTCGATGGTCGGCTGATCCATCCGCTCGAAGATGCGCGGCAGGTCGCCGAGGAACTCGTCGCGTCCGACGACGCGCGTGATCTGGCTCATGCCGAGCTCGCGCGCGAATCGTTCCGCCAGCGGCGCCTCGCTGAACTCCGTGAAGGAGAGCGTGAACGTGTGCAGCAGCGTCTTGCGCGCGGCGATGCGTGCGATCGCGGAGGAGTCGATGCCGGCCGAAAGAAACACGCCGACCGGAACGTCCGCGACGAGATGGTGCGTCACCGATTCTTCGAGCCGCTCGCGCACGAAGACCGCGGGATCGACGAGCGCGTCGTCTTTCGCGTCGCGGAAGACTTCGGCGATCGAGAAATAGCGGCGTTGCTCGTTGATGCCGCGTTCTTCGTCGATGAAGAACGACGTGCCGGGTTCGATCGCCCGGACGTGGCGGCGAATGGTGAAGGGCTCCGGCACCGAACCGGTGAGAAAGAAACCGGCCGCGCCGGCGGGATCGATCGCGTTCGATACGCGTCCGCCGGCCGTGAGAGCTTTCACCTCTGACGCGATGCGGATCGTCGCGCCGTCATCGGCGAGATACAGCGGCTTGATGCCGTACGGATCGCGCGCGACGAACATCCGGCGCATGCGCGTGTCGAAGATCGCGAACGCGAACATCCCGCGCAGCAGCTCGGTCATGCGCGCGCCGTCGCGGCGATAGAGCCCGAGCAGGACTTCCGTGTCGGTGCGCGAGTGGAACTGCGCGCCGCCGCGTGTGAGCGATGCGCGCAGCTCGGCGTGGTTGTAGATCTCGCCGTTGAAGACGATGACCAGTTCGCGCTGGACGTCCCACATCGGCTGCGTGCCTTCCGCGGAGAGGTCGATGATGGCCAGCCGCCTGCTGCCGAGGCCGATGCGCTGATCGTCCGAGAGCCAGGTGCCGCCGGCGTCCGGACCGCGCGGGATCATGCGCGCCGTGATCGCCTCGAGCTCCGCGCGATCGATCGCGCCGGAGCGGTAAGCGAACATCGCCGCGATTCCGCACATGAAGGCGCGATTCTAGCGTTGGAGCGCCGGCGCTCCACTTTGGCTACGTTACGCCGAGGTCCTGGATCAAGCCGTCGTTGAGGTCATACACCCATCCGTGTACGGCGAGATCCTGGCCGCGCGCCCATGCATCGCGCACGACTGTGGTCTGCCGCAGATTCTGCACCTGCTCGATGACGTTCAGCTCGCACAGGCGCCGATGGCGTTGCGCTTCGTCGGGCAGCGCGTCGACTTCCGCCGTGTGTTTGCGGCGCACGTCCTGGATGTGGCGCAGCCAGTTGTCGACGAGGCCGAGGTTGTCGTCGCGGAGCGCGGACAGGACGCCGCCGCAGCCGTAGTGGCCGCACACGATGATGTCGCGCACGCGCAGCACGTCGACGGCGAACTGAATCGCGGAGAGGCAGTTGAGGTCCGTGTGCACGACGACATTGCCGACGTTGCGATGCACGAACATCTCACCGGGCAGGAGGCCGACGATCTGATTGGCCGGCACGCGGCTGTCCGAGCAGCCGACCCACATGTATTGCGGCGCCTGCTGCAGCGAGAGTCGCGTGAAGAATTGAGGGTCCTGCCGGGTCATGTCGGCGGCCCACGTTCGGTTGTTCTGGATCAGGTCTTCGAGGATGCGCACCCGCGCATCTTAATCAACTAAAACGTCCGCGACATCGACAGGCTCCAGGTCGTCCCCTGCCGGAAATCCTCTTCGTGATGCAAGCCCTTCGAATACAGCTCGCGATAGACGCCCGGCGCAATGGAGATGCCGCGAAACTGCGGCAGCGCGACTTGCAGGCGAACGCCGGCGTTCGTGAAGCCGTCGCCTTCGTCCGGCTCGCCGTTCCACTTGCCCAGCGTCTGATGCTGTCCCTGCAGGCGTGGATCGATGGCGATGCCGCGCACGCGGATGGTCGGACCGAGCGCCCAGACGAAGTTGTTCGGCGCGCGGAAGCCTTCGTCGTTTTCGTAGAGACTCAATCGCGCTTCGGCGCGCGCGGAGAACTTCGGTCGCGACCATTGCGCGGCGAGCACAGGACGGAACGTGCCGCTGCCGAACTGGATGTGCTGGTGCTCCTTTCCTTCGCGCCCGAGGATGATCGGATTCTCGACGGTGTCGCCGATCGGAAGCGACAGGCCGGCTCCGATCGTCCAGTTGCCGCGCGCATTCCAGTCGAACTGCACGGTCGGATCGCTGATGCCTCGCAGGGTCTGCGTGCGATGGTGGATATCGCCGTACGGCGGCGTGAACGGCGCGCCGCCGAGCGTTTCGTATTGGATGTCGACGTCTTTCACGTCGTACGGCAGCCGCAGCGAGAGCTGCATGCGCTCGCGCAGGCCGTAGCTCAGCGTCGTCTCGGTGTGCGTGAGTTGCACGGCCGCGCGATGCATGTGCGGAGGGATGAACGCCGTTGCGCACTCCGGCGCGACGTCGGGACACTCCGCGACGTGCGACGTGCGGAACGTCCCTTGTGCGACGTCGAAGGAGAGGCGCCACTGGCCGGGCGCCGCGATGGTCTGACCTGCTCCGCCGGAGAGGTTGGGATTCGCTCAGGCCGGTCAGGCGTATGCGTTCGGATTCAGCGCCAGCGTGAGCAGCAATGCGAATGCGAGTCGCTTCATCGCTCCGCCTTGGCGATCATCGCCAGCACTTCGTCCCACATGCCGCCCGTCACGGCGCCAACGAACTCTCCGCTCGCGTCATACACGCGGATGTACGGCAGCGCCTCGGCGTGAAACTCGCGCGTGGCCTGCTTCGCCGCCTCGTTGTCCCACTTGCCGATGTCGACGCGGCGCAGCGCGAGATTGTTTTTGCCGCGCATCAGATGCTGCAGCCGCGTCTCGAGCACGCGGCATGGGCCGCACCATGCGCCGTAGAAGTCGACGATGGTGACTTTGCCGGGCGCCATGAGGCGGGGGATGTCCACCTTGCGTCCTTCGTTGTACTCGATGATGTCGAGCGTCTTCACGACGTCGGCGGGCAGCGGCTGGATCTCGCGGCGATCTTCGCCCGGGAACACCGACTCGAAGCCCGCGTTCGTCAGCGCGGTGCGGATCTTCAGCTTGTCGAAGTTCGCCGGCAGCTCCACCGTGGCGGTCTTCGATTTCCAGTCGACCTTTGCGTTCACGACGCCGTCGACGGCGTTGAGCGTCTTCACGATGGGCGGGCCGCACGCCGCGCAGTCCATGCCCACAACCGTGAAGGTGAACGTCTCGGCCGAGGCCGTCAGGGTGAAGAAGAGGATGGCGAGGAGGCGTTTCATTCGTGCGACGCAACAGCGTCGCATAGGGAGATCATTTCTGGAGCGACGGCTCTCAGCCCGTCGGTTCTCGTGCGTCGACGGGCTGAGAGCCCGTCGCTCCAGATGGGTCACGCTTTTCGCACGACGATCGCGCCGTTCCGGACCAGCATCCGTGACATCCACGTGCCGTGGCTGACCACGGACCAGCCGCGTTTCGCGAAATAGAGGATGGCCGCATGCGGATCCATGCTCGTGAAGGCATCGCAGTCGGTGCCGACAAACTCGGTGAGGTTCGGCGTCAGTCGCTTGTAGCTGAATGGCGGCGTGCGCACGAGCGCGAGCAGTTCGCGTGCGACGCGGCGCGGCAGCTCGAACAGCGCGCGCCACAGCACCGCGTTGCGAAAGGGGATCAGCGCTTTGCGCAGTTTCTGCGTAAAGCTCAACGCGGAGTATGGCCGGAACTCGAGACCTTCTGCCGCCCACGGCCGGCAGTGCCACGCCGGCGCGAGCAGCGCCGTGCCGCCGCTGCGCAACACGCGCTCGATCTCCGCGAGCACGCGCTCCGGATGCGGCACGTGCTCGATCGCGGCCCAACTGAACACGAACGCGATCGACCCGTCGCGGAACGGCAACCGCTCCATGTCGCCCTGCACTCCTCGGCCGCTCATCGCACGCAACGGCGCGAACGCGAGATCGAGTCCGACATAACGCCGTGACGTGCGCGCGAGCAAGCCGCGTCCGCATCCGAGCTCGAGCGCGATGCCGTCATCCGCGCGCGCCAGCCACTCCAGCGTCAGGCGCTCCTGCTCCGGCATTTCGTCGCGGCCCCACCGCGCGGGATCGTCGGAATCGTAGAAGTCGCGCGCGGTCGTCACGCGTTCCGCCGTGGGAAATAACGCAACACGAACAGCGCAAGCAGCGCCACCGCACCGGCGGCGTAGCCGGCGCGTTTCCAGCCATCGATCGCCGTCATCACCGCGGCCGCCGCGAAGAGCAGCGTCACCAGCCAGATCGCGAGAATCGCCTTGCCCGGACCGCCGTAGCGGGCGACGAGGATGTGGTGGATGTGTTTGCGATCGGCGGTAAAGACGCGAGACAGACGCGCGCCGATCGGCACGCTCTTGCCGCCGAAGCGCTGTTTCATCACGATCAGCGTGTCGATCACCGGCAGCGCCAGCGCGAGCATCGGCCCGCCGATGATCAGCGCCGTCGGCGATTTGCTCGGCCGCGCGATCGATCCCGCGGCGAGCAGCAGGCCGATGAAGAGCGCGCCGGTGTCGCCCATGAAGATCTTCGCCGGCGGCTTGTTCCACGGATAGAAGCCGATCAGGCTGCCGGTGAGTGCAGTCATGATCACGAGCGAAAAGAGGTCGTTGCGGAACACGGCGATGACGCTGAACGAGGCCGCGATCGTCATCGCCACGACGGTCGCGAGCGAGTCCATGCCGTCGATGAAGTTCATCGCGTTCATCACGCCGACGATCCACAGCACGGACGCGATGGCACCGAGGATGCCGAGGTCGAAGATGGTGCCGGCGAGGGAGATGAAGTCGAAGTGGAATCCGAACGCGACCAGGATGAACGCCGCCGCGAACTGCGCCGCGAATTTCTGCGGCGCGTTCGTGCCGATCAGATCGTCGTAGACGCCAAGGCCGACGATGATCGAGCCGCTGGCCAGGACGGCGAAGAGATACGTGAGGTTCTTCGTCACCAGCTCCGCCGCGCGCGAGTTTGCGGCGAGCAGTAGCAACGGAAAGCCGAAGCCGAAGATGATTGCCAGCCCGCCGAGGCGCGGTGTCGCGACCGTGTGCAGCTTCCGATCGCCCGGCTCGTCGACCAGCCCGACGCGCGTCGCGCCCCGCCTCACGATGGCCGTGGCCACGTACGAGGTGAGTGCGCTGCACACGAACAGCAGGACCAGCGGAAGGTAAAGCTCAGCCATCGGACCGGGTGGAAGGATAGCAGGCGGAGCGCCGGCGTCCCGCGCCGTGTGGAGTGCGGCAGCGCCAGCTGCCGCTTTCTATGCGGAGGCGCCAGCCTCCGCGGGCCAGCCGCAGCTTCCGCTGCGGCGTTGGAAAGCGGCGACTGGCGTCGCCGCACTCCGTAAACGCGCCGGCGCTCCACTACAATGCGCGCCCAAAGAGGAGCACAACCGCATGGCTGAACTTCCCGGAGTCGATCGCGAGACCCTCGAGGTCGACGTCGTCATCGTGGGCGCGGGTCCCGCCGGACTCGCCGCCGCGTACAAGCTCGCGGAGCTGATCCGCGTTCATAACGAATCCGACACCGAGAAAAAGCTCGAAGGCATCTCCATCGCGGTGCTCGAGAAGGGCAAAGAGATCGGCGCGCACGGCATCTCCGGCGCGGTCATGGATCCGCGCGGCATTTCCGAGCTGATGCCCGACTGGCTGGACCGCGGCTGCCCGATCGAATCGCCCGTGCACGGCGATGAGTTCTGGTATCTCACCGAAACGCTGCGCGCGGTGCGCCTCTCGGGCATGGCCATGCCGCCGCCTCTCAAGAACCACGGCAACTACGTCATCTCCCTCGGCGAGCTCTGTCGCTGGCTCGGCCCGATCGTCGGCGAGATGGGCGTCGATCTGTTCGCCGAGTTCGCCGCGTCGCGCGTGCTCGTCGAGGACGGCCGCGTCGTCGGCGTCCGCACCGGCGACAAAGGCATCGACAAGTTCGGCAAGCCGAAGCCGAACTACGAGCCGGGCGTCGACATCCGCGCGAAGGTCACGATCTTCGCCGAAGGTCCGCGCGGCACGTGCGTGAAGCAGCTCACCGAGATCTTCGACCTGGGCGCGGGCAAGAACCCGCAGGTGTATTCGGTCGGCGTGAAAGAGCTCTGGCAACTGCCCGACGATCGCTATCCCGCGGGCAACGTCATTCACACACTCGGCTTCCCGCTGGACATGGACACGTTCGGCGGCGCCTTCATCTACGGCATGAAGGATCGCATCGTCGACATCGGACTCGTGGTAGGGCTCGATTACAAGAATCCGACGCTCGATCCGCACAACGAGCTGCAGCGCCTCAAGCTCCATCCGGCTGTGCAGGAGATTCTGCGCGGCGGCAAGATGATCGCGGCCGGCGCGAAGGCGATTCCCGAAGGCGGTTACTACGCGATGCCGCGCCTCTACGGCGACGGGTTCATGATCCTCGGCGACTCGGGCGGCTTCCTGAACGGCGCGCGGCTCAAGGGCATCCACCTCGCGTTCAAGTCCGGCATCCTCGCCGCCGAGACCGCGTTCGCCGCACTTCTGAACGAGGACTATTCGTCCGAACAACTCAAGCAGTACGACGAAGTGTTCGAGGTGTCATGGGCGAAGGAAGAGCTGTGGCAGCAGCGCAACTTCCACCAGGGCTTTCACAACGGACAGCTCGCCGGCATGATCAACGCCGGTCTCGGCATCGTCACACGCGGCCGCGGCTTCGGCGTGGCGGACCGCCTCGAAGGTGAGGCCGGCCACGCGCGGATGGAGCGCATCAAGCGTTACTTCGGCTCCGACGATCCGCATCCGCCGGCGAAGGTGAAGTACGACGGCACCTACACCTTCGACAAGGTCACCAACGTCTACAACGGTGGCGTGATCCATGAAGAGAACCAGCCGGCGCATCTGCTGATCAAGGACACCGAGGTTTGCATCACGCGGTGCACCGAGGAGTATGGGAATCCGTGCTTCCACTTCTGTCCCGCGCAGGTGTACGAGCCGCAGCCGACCGCGGATGGAAGAGGACGGGTGCCATTCCTCAATTTCACGAACTGCTTCCACTGCAAGACGTGCGACATCATGGACCCGTACCAGGTGATCACGTGGGTGCCGCCGGAGGGCGGCGGCGGCCCGGACTACAAGAAGTTGTAGGGCCACGATGGGGACGCTCACGCTTTGGTAGCCCTCGCCCCGCTTGCGGGGAGAGGGTGGCCAACGTCCGGGTGAGGGGCCGGCGGCCATGAAGACCGCGCTCGCGAGCGGCGTCGTCGCGGAATGACCGTGGCGCTCGTGCTCACCGCCGCGTGGGACCGGCGCTGCCGTCGATCGCGTTGTGCCTCGCGCGCGCCGCGTATTTCGTCTTCATGCCGCTCGGCGGGGCGCCCGTCGACATTGTGCGCATGGTGTTGTTGATGAACCCTTTCATCCAGGGACGCAGGCTGGAGCTACGATGCGTGGGTCGGTCTGCTGTTCCCCGGAGTTTGTTCCGGCGTATGAAGGCGTTCCGCGGCGAAGGCGCCCCGGCCGGTCACGGATGGATGACGATTCGTTGAACAGCTCGAAACGAGTCTCGCAGGCCCCCTCTTTCGAGGCCCCTGCACGCTTCGCACGGCCTATTCTCGGGCCGCTCGCGCCAATTGATTCAACCATGCCGGGAGGAGAGCCGGACGTGTCGCCGTTGCACCGGTTGGGATGGGCGGTCTTCTCGTTGAGCCTCATCCTGTGCGTCGAAGCGCATGCACTGGATCCCGCGGTTCCGTTGACACAGTACGTCCAGCGTTCATGGGACGTCGAAGACGGTCTTCCCCAGGATGCGGTGCAGGCGATCGCGCAGACGCGCGACGGATACCTCTGGCTCGGCACGCAGGAAGGACTGGTCCGCTTCGACGGTGTCCGCTTCGAGGTCTTCAACTCCAGCAACGTCGCTGCGTTCCGAGGAAACAACGTCCTGAGTCTGTATCGCGATCGCGCGAATACCTTGTGGATCGGAACGAATGGTGGCCTCCTTTCCTATCGGGACGATCGATTTGCGCTGATCCATGAACGCTCGGAGTTGACCGTCTTCGCGATCGTCGGCGGCGAAGGCAGCGACATCTGGTTCGGTTCAGGAACAGCAGGACTGTTTCGATACGCGCAAGGCCGTGTCGTGCACCAGACGGGCGCGCCTGGCGCCATCTATGCGTTGGCGATGCACCGGGGAACTCTCTGGATCGGCGCGCGGGATGGGCTCTATCGGCGCGCAGGCAGCACAACCACGAAAATCGAGGGAGTCGAAGGCAAGATCTACACTGTCGTGAGCACGTCCGGGGGAGAGATCTGGTTCGCAGGCTCGTGGGGGCCTCGGCGTTATTCGGGTTCACGTGTCGAACGTCCGATCGAACAGCTGATCAACGAAGAGACGTGGCGCCTGTTCATCGACCGGCACGGCACGCTCTGGGTCGGGACCAGGAACGGATTGTGGCGTTGGACCAATGGCCGGTTGTCGCGAATCGGCGCGAAGGATGGGCTCTCTCACGACTTCGTCGAATCGATTTTCGAAGACGCCGAGGGCACACTGTGGGCTGGAACGCACCTGGCCGGCGTCAACCAACTGCTCGAAGGATCCTTCCAGTCGTACGCCCGGCGCGAAGGCTTGTCGTCCGATGTCACCTGGACCGTCGCCGAAGGCGATGACGGATCGATCTGGGCGGGCACGGAACGGGGAGGCGTAAACCGCTTCTACCAAGGAACGTGGACGCATGTCGCGGCGTCCACGCCTTTGCGCGACGCCTTCGTCACTTCTGTCGCACCCGAAACGGCGGAGCGGGCGTGGATTGGTACTTACGGCGGCGGACTCTATCGACTCGAAGGCGGGAAGCCGGTCCGTGTCTATACCCAGGCCGACGGTCTGCCGAGCGACTGCATCATGGGTCTTCTTCGCGCACGCGACGGTTCGTTGTGGATCAGTACCCTGGAAGGTCTGGTTCATCTGAAGGACGGCCGGCTGCGTGTGTACGGTCTCGAGGATGGGTTGCCGTCGAAATTCATGAGCAACATGTTCGAGGATCGGCAGGGTCGCCTTTGGGTCGCTCCCCACTCCGGTGGCGGACCGCGCGTGTTCGACGGTGAGCGCTTTACGGATCGCAGCGATGGACGACAACTTCCGCGGGCCGTCACGATCACGATCTCGCAGGATCGCCGCGGCGAGATCTGGTTCGGCACGCGAACCGGCGTGCACCGGTTCGACGGCACCGGCACATTTCGCTACACCGCTGAGCAAGGAATGCCTGACGGCGCCGTCAGTCAACTCTTCGAAGACGACCGCGGCTTTTTCTGGATCGCCACTGCGAAGGGTGTCGCCCGCGTAGCGCGCGAGGAGCTCGACACCGTTTTTCGGCAAGGGACTTCCACAGTGCATCCTGTCGTGTATGGCGTGAGCGACGGCATGCCCTCCGTGGAGTGCTCTTTCGGCGTGTCTCCCTCGGGTTGGTACGCCTCGGACGGCCGCATCTGGCTGTCCACCGCGCGAGGCCTGGCCGTTCTCGACCCGCGCCGGCAAGCTCCGGTATTGCGCACACCGCCGCTCGTCGAGCGGGTGCGCGTCAACGCCACGACCGTAGCGCTCGAGGGTCCGGTCGTGATGAAGACCGATCGTGACCGCATCGAGTTCCGCTATACGGCCCCCACAACGGTCGTCGCCAAACATGTTCGCTTCCGTTACCGCCTCGACGGCTACGACCACGGATGGATCAACGCGGGCGAATCCCGCGTGGCCGAGTACACCAGTCTTCCGCCAGGCCACTACAAATTCCGCGTCGAAGCGGCGGATGGGCACGAGCGCCGTTGGCTGGCTGCTTCGGTGGTGGACGTGCGGCGGCTGCCAGCCATCTATCAGACGCACTGGTTCCGAGCCGTGGCTGCGGCCCTTCTACTATCCCTGGCCTGGTTCGCCCATCACAGGCGTTTGCACCAGGTGCGCATGCGGCTCGAGGCCGTTCAGGACGAGCGCAAACGGATCTCGCTCGAGATGCACGACACCCTGGCGCAGGGATTGACCGGCGCGATGCTGCACGTCCAGAGTGCCTTGGACGCCGCCGACGATCGTGAGGCAACGAGCGAGCATCTGCAGAACGTCAAGGGATTGCTGATGACGACGCTGGCCGAGGTGCGAAACGGGTTGCAAAACGTCCGTTCCGAACGACTGGAAGCCGATGATCTGGCCCAGGCGTTGACCGACGTCCTGCATACGATGACTCAGGGTTTGCACATTCGCGGCGAGGTCGAGGTGGTGGGCAAACGGCGCCGCCTGAGCGATCCCGTCATCGAGCATCACCTTCTTCGGATCGGCCAGGAAGCGATCACGAATGCGCTGCGCCACTCGAACGCGCGGAACGTGCTGTTGAGGATCGATTTTCAGCCGAAGAAGGTGAGCCTGATGGTTCGCGACGACGGAAAGGGATCGGGCGAGTTCAACGTGGAGCAAGTGGGCTCGTCGAGTTACGGGTTGCGCGGCATGCGCGAGCGCGCGGAGCGCATCGGGGCGAAGCTGACCGCGAACAGCCGCCGCAGCGGCTTCGAGATCATCGTGGAGGTGCGTGCGTGAGCGTGATGCAGCAAACGAAGCGAATCCGTCTCCTCCTGGTCGACGATCATTTCATCGTCCGGCACGGACTTCGTTCGTATTTCGCAAACCATCGCGACATCGAGGTCATTGGCGAAGCCGAGGATCTGGAGGGTGCGGTCGCGATCTGCCGCGAGAAGAGTCCCGACGTGGCGGTGGTCGATCTCCGGCTGCGCTCCTACTCGGGCGTCGATGTCGTTCACGCCCTGGCGGAGGCATCTTGCTGCTGTCGCTGCGTCATGCTCACCAGCTACGGGAGCGAAGAAGACGTACACAACTCCATTTCCGCGGGAGCGAGAGGGTACGTCTTCAAGCACGCCGACCCGTCGGAGATCATCAGCGCGGTCCGCGCGGTTCACGCCGGACGCCGGTACCTTTCAGCGGAGGCATCGGCCGCACTCGTCAACTACACGCGGAGCTCCTCGCTGCTCACGGAGAGGGAACGCGACGTTCTGCGATTGCTGATTCCGGGAACGCGAAACAAGGTCATTGCCGGAATTCTGGGGATCGGCGAACAGACCGTGAAAGGTCACGTGAAGAAGATTCTGATGAAGCTCGGGGTGCAGGATCGGACCGAGGCCGCGACGCAGGCGATCCAACGCGGCCTCATTCGACCGGACTGATCACCACTCGCTATAGCGCGTCTTGCCGTCGAGCGACAGCGCCGTCGACGTGGAGTGCACTTCGAAAACGTGTTGCCGTCGCTCGTCAACGTGTCCGGGCTGTCGCTCTCGGACACAGTGCGCCACTCCGCCCGCCCGGTCATCGGATCGATCAGGTCGCGCTGACGAAGAAAGCGGACGCGCGTTCCTGCGGGCATGAGCTCCACGCCTTCGACGAGCTCATCGAGCGATCGCGGGTAACTCTCCTGACCGATGTGCGGAGGATTCTTGATCATTCCCATCGTCCGCAGGTCGTAATGCTGGTCGATGGCGTCCGTAATTTTTCGCAGCGCCGCCCTGAGCTCGATTTCCTTCTGGCGCCGAACTCCGACTCTCGCCACGGGCAGAGCGAGCGCCGCAAGGATGCCGATGATGGTCACCACGGTGATCAGCTCGGCGACGGTGAAGCCCGCGGTTGTTTTCTTGCTGGTCATGGTGATCCAGGGACGAACGGCTCCCTCTTTCAGTCGTCGAAGCGCGTGGCGTTTTGACGGTGCGAGCGGAATCGCTGTTCGAGGTGTGAGGTACAGAGAGAACAACGTCCGCTGGCCGGAACCAGCGGACGTTGAGAGCGTGAGACCTGTTCGACGGGGCCGTTCAACCTGATCACCGTACGATGAAGGGGTAGAAACCTCTTCCTTGCTCCCGGGTCATCGTTCGCGTCACGTCACCGCTGTGTCCGAGATGGCCATGATTATCGTGGCCACCCAGCTGCCTGGCGTTTCCGAAGGGGTCGACGGAAAACCCAGAGTAATTGTTGTTGAATCCGAATAGAGCCGCCTTATCGTAAAGCGCCTGATTGTTGCCTCTATGGAACCACGAATCGGTCATTACGCCCTGCCGGGCGTTGCCGTCTGCGTCAAGGTACCGGTAGTCGATATCGAGGCCGCTCCGCTTGCCGAAGTGTCCGTGACCACCATGATGATCCATCCCCGTTTGCCATGGATCGCTTCCGTTCGACGATGACATGTCACCGAAGGAGAGATAGTTCGCGTTCAAGAAGTGAATGACCCCAAACAGAGCGGCAGCAGTGGCCGGCTTCAGATAGTGGTCACCAGACCCGACCGTCTCTACGACTACTCGGCCGTTTTTTAGCGTGATCTTGGACTCACCGCCGCGCTCGGATGTTTGGTGGCGACCGAATCCATTACCAGTGGCAGGAAACAGCGTGAGACCGTCCTCATTTCTCTCGATCTGTGCGGCGAGCGTATAACCGCCGCTCAAATTTTCGTCTTCGGTCTCGACGTAAAAGCGGTCGAAAGTGTCATCTGTGAGTACTCTGTAGATCGATCCGTCTCTATTGATGAAATAGTCGTCCACTGCCAATCCAGTCGGATCGGTGAACGTCAACGGATTGTTTCGGACGTAGGCATAGCGGTTCGGGCCGTCCAGCAACAGCGGGTCTGCCGACAACCAGCGTCCCGTTGTCGGGTGATAGAGACGGGCTCCGTAGTCGTAGAAGCCGGCCGCATCTTTTTCCTTGAAGTTGAATTGCAGCTTGGGTACGAACGTACCGACCACGCCCCGGTCCTGCCCCCACGGCAGGTAGGATGCGCGCCGAATGACGTTTCCGGACTGATCGGTCATTACTGAAGAGCTGCCCAGATGGTCCGCGTGGTAGAAACGCAGTCCGCGGTTCCCCGCCTGTTCGGTTCGTTCCGCGAGCGTGCCGTAGTACTTCGTGGCGACACCGTTCTCCACGTGCATCGACGGCAGGTAGTAGGTGGTTTTCCCTTGTTCAACCTTCTTCCACAAAGCGTGACCGATGTAGGACCTCTGGATGTTTACCGCGCCCGCCGCCACCGTCACCGGCATGTTCTCGCCGTTCCACTGCAGAGTGGTCGTGGTGCCGATGGCGACAACATTGCCGTTGCCGTCGTAGCTGTACGGGATGCCGCCAGACGACGCCAGGGCATGAGGCCGGCCGCCGGCGCCGTACGTCTGCGCGAGCGCTCCTTTTTGAGTGAGATTCCCGATCTTGTCATAACTATAGCTTTCGATGGCATTGCCTGAGCTATTGTTGATGACTGTGAGCTGCCCGAGCTCGTCGTAACCATACGTCGCCGATTGATCGGGGCGCACGCCATCGCTGGTGCCGGTGACGTTGCCATTCGCGTCATAGGTATATCGGTACTCCTGGATCTTTTGCCCTGCAGCGTTGGTCGTCACCGTGCTCGCCAGGCGCAGATCTCCAGCCTCGTTGTATGTGGTCTGCGTGGTCGTGCCGTTTCCCAACACAACCTTGGTTACCTGCCCGCGGGCGTTGAGTCGCAAATCGCGCAGGACCTCATCGGTAGCGGAGCCGAGCGTGCTCTTGATCGTCACCTGCCGCCCCATGGCGTCATGTGCGTAAGTGACCTCGTCGCCGTCCGGCAAGACCTGCGCAACGGCGACGGTGCCAGGGCCTTCAGCAACAGCCGGGTTCTGCGGGTAGCCGTAGCGTGTCCTGAATACGCGACTCTGTCCGTCCTGTACGATTTGCGTGGCCGTCGTGCGGCCCCGAGGGTCGTACTGGAAATACGTTCGCGTAAGACCGTTGCCGGACGACGTCAAGCGGCCGAGCTGTTTCGTGGTCGTGTTCACTGCCTGTGCATGTACGGTGACGCTCCAAAACGAGATTGCGACAGCAATGACGGAACGACGAAGCAATCGGTTTGCATCGGATCGGTGATTGGTCACGGTGTTCTCTCCATTCCCGGCGTTACGGCCGCGCAGAAGTGATGACTCTCGATCATGCATGGGCAAGTGTTCGATGGTCGTCATAGCGGCTCCAACCGTCGGTGTTGATTCGTGAGTGGAAAAACAGACGATGCTTTGCGCAGGCGCGCCGAGAATGTACGGAGGTCTCCGGTCGAGGAGGAGGTGGGGTCGATCCACGTGGTCCGGCCGTCGGCCGACACGGTTCCGCTCAGCAGGGCCATCGGTTGCGCAGCATCGGCCGACGCATCCGCCACCACTGTCCCGGTTTCTCCATCGATTTTCAAATCCGCCACAGTCTCCTGAGCCATTGCCGCGATCGTTGCCGGGCTCAGCGCACTGTCGTGAATGCGCACCTCATCCAGCAGACCGTCGTAATAGCCGTAGGCCATCCCGCCGATGTCGGCCGGCACGGCGTATACATTCGACCGCGAGCTGGTCCCGCCGATCAGCACCGATGTGCCATTGACATAGAGCGTCGGCCTTTTGTTTTCATACACCACGGCGATGTGCGTCCAGCCGCTGATCGGTGCCGAATACACCAGCACTGCCGGCATGTGACTCGCGCTGTGTTCGTAGACACTCACTCCGTTGTTGCCGAGCGAGATGCCAATGCCTGCGTCTCCAAACGACTCGTAGCGCGGACCAATCACATATTTCTGGCCCGTGACACCGCTAGCGCCGCTGCCGCTCGCCACGTCGATCTGATGCGCGGACTCCGGCTGCGCCCAGAACGAAACCGTGAAGTCGTTACTCAGCGCAGAGACCCTGGGCGAAGGGCTGATCCTCACCGGGTTGTTGGTTGTGCTCACGAACCGCAGTCCCGAATTCATACGTCCCTTTGTCCAGTCGAGCTTACCCGCCGTACCCGTGCTTCCATTGCCAGTGGCATCAGCGGTCGTCGTACCCATGCCCTCGTCGAAGTTCCAGCTCGCGATCAGCCCCGTCTTCGCGGCGGAAAGCACCGGGATCGTGACGGCCGGTGTCAGTTCGCCGAACCACTGCACGGTGTCCTGCACGGTGCGCCACTGGAAGACGTAGTTGGCCGGCGTCGCTGGGGCCGTGACTGTGAACTGGAACGTCGTCTCCGCACCCGGCGGCACTGAGGCCGGAAGCGGGGTGCGATGCAAGCCCCATGTCGTGTTGTCCTGCGGCCCGTGCGAGCCGAGGTTGTATAGGCCGGCCGCGGTCCAGGTCGTAGTACCGCTGTTCTGCATCTTCACCGAGACGGTATAGGTGCGCCCCGCGATCATCGCAGCAGGGACGATTTGCGAAACGAAGCGCGACGCGTTCACCGCCGCTTCCGTACGGACCGTGACTCGTGGGGTGGCGCCGAACCATCCTCCTCCCACCATGTCCCGCACCATCCCCCACTGGAAGCCGTACTCGCCCGGAGTGGCTGGCGCGGTGACCGTGAACTGGATCGTGACCTGCGCTCCGGGCGGCACGGATCCAGGAAGCGGTGCGCGGTGTAAGCCCCACGTCTGGTTGTCCCGCGGCCCCTCGGAGCCGAGATTGTATTTATCAGCGGCAGTCCATGTCGTAGTACCGCTGTTCTGCATGGTCACCGAGACGGCGTACGTTCGCCCTGCCGCCATCACAGCAGGGACCGATTGTGAAACGAACAGTGCGGCGTTCACCGGTGCTTCCGTACGGACCGTGACTCGTGGGGTGGCGCCGAACCATCCTCCTCCCACCATGTCCCGCACCATCCCCCACTGGAACCCGTACTCGCCCGGAGTGGCTGGCGCGGTGACAGTGAACGGGATCGTGACCTGTGCTCCTGGCGGCACGGATCCAGGAAGCGGTGCGCGGTGTAAGCCCCACGTCTGGTTGTCCCGCGGCCCCTCGGAGCCGAGATTGTATTTATCAGCGGCGGTCCACGTCGTAGTACCGCTGTTCTGCACCGTGACCGAGACGTTGTACGTTCGCCCTGCCACCATCACAGCAGGCACCGATTGCGAAACGAACTGTGACGCATTCACAGGCGATTCCGCACGGACGGTGACTCGTGGGGTGGCGCCGAACCATCCTCCTCCCACCATGTCCTGCACCATCCCCCACTGGAACCCGTACTCGCCCGGTGTGGCTGGCGCGGTGACCGTGAACGGGATCGTGACCTGCGCTCCTGGCGGCACGGACCCAGGAAGCGGTGCGCGGTGTAAGCCCCACGTCTGGTTGTCCCGCGGCCCCTCGGAGCCGAGATTGTATTTATCAGCGGCGGTCCATGTCGTAGTACCGCTGTTCTGCACCGTGACCGAAACGTTGTACGTTCGCCCTGCCACCATCACAGCAGGGACCGATTGTGAAACGAACTGTGACGCGTTCACCGGTGAGCCCGGCCGGACAGTGACGTCGACCGGCGCCGAGGTGGTGGTGCTGCCGCGGGTATCCGTCGCGACTGCCGTCAATCGATAAGTGCCCTCCGGAACGCTGCTCCAGCTGACCGAGTACGGCGCCGTCTGGTCAACGCCCAAAGTTGCCGCACCTTGGAAGAACTCGACTTGGCGGATGCCGTCGCCGTCGGTCGCAGCAGCCTCCACGATGATCGAGGCAGGCGCATCGAAGATCGCGCTCGCAGCAGGCCGCGTCACACTGACCACTGGTCGTGCGTTGACGACGAACGTCGCGGCATTCGACGCGCCGCCAGGGGCTGGACTCACGACCATCACCGGGAACGAGCCGGCAGTGTTGACGTCACCGGCGAGTATCGCGGCGCGCAGTTGCTGCGAACTAACGAAGGTCGTGGCCCGGCTTTGACCATTGAAAGTCACTACAGAACCGGCGACGAAATTGCTGCCGTCAACAGTCAGCGTGAATGCGCCGGTCCCGGCGTCGCGCACGTTCGGAGCGATCGATGCGATCGCCGCCGCGCTCCCCGGATCGGGCGGTTTCGGTCCCTGGCCATCATAGAAATTGGTGACGTCTTCGATGCTCGGTCCGGCCGGTGGCAAATCTTTGAGGGTCAATCGATTCAGAGCGTCATAGTTGAATGTGATCGTCTGCCCCTTTGCATCAACCTGCCGCGTCAAGTTTCCGTTGTCGTCATACGCATAAGTCAAGTTGCCCAGGTTTGGGTCGGACATCGACAACGGTCGGCCGAGATCGTCGTACGTGTAACGGATGGTGTTTCCCTCTGCGTCTCCCTGGGTAAGGGTTCGGCCGGCGGCGTCGAACGTGGCTCTTTCCGTACAGAAACCGCCACAGAGCGCGGACTGCCGGTCTATTTGCTCGACCTGGCCGAGCAGGTTCGAGAATCTCTTCGTCGTCAACCCGCGTCCATCGACATTGATGGTGAGCCAGCGGCCGTCCTGGTGCGTGAAAGCAGAGGTCACTGTCACCGCGCCAGGGGAGGTGACTTTTGTCGGGCGGCTCAAAGCGTCATATACGATCTCGGTGGCGACCGAGCCGCAATGCGGCGTGATGCTGCTGCTGGACGCGGCGAAGCAGGGCACGAGGCTCTTGACTGCTCGGCCAAGACCGTCGTAGACCGTAGTCGAGACCACCTCTGCGAAACCAGACCTGGCCGGATCAGCTTCGGATCTCGTCTGTACGGTCCGCCCGAGGCCGTCCATGAAACTCTTGACGTAATAGCCGTCCGGCGAACCATCTCTGTCATGGATCACCGTACGCTGCCGGCCGAGGATGCCGAAATCGAGGTACTCCCTCCATCCTGCGGCCCTTGCGTCACCCGGCTTCGTGCCTGCGCCTGTCGGAGCGTCCGGCGCGCGCGTGAACGCCTGGGCACCTGACTGTGGCAAGGCCGTGAGCTGGTCTCCCGGACCTGCCGTTTCCACGAACCGTCCTAAATGGTCATACTGTGAAAAACTACTTTCACCATTGGCGTCAGTCGTCTTCAGCGTCAACCCGGAACTGCAGTCAACCGTGATGCTCGCCACATGGCCGAGCGCATTCGTGGTGGTCGTCGTCCATCGTGGCGTGCTCGAACTGCACAATGAGAAATCCTGCAGCGACGTCATTGTGCGTCTCATTGCATCGGTACTCGACTGCACGTCGCCCGTATCGAAATACCGGATTTCGCTGGAAATGAATTTTCCGGCGCTCACCCTCTGCGTGGTTCTGGTGGCGTTCCCGCGCGGCGTGCCGGCGGCTCGCCCGAGATTTGGGTCGAGAGACGAACTTGGCCGACCGCTCGGTACCACGGCGAATTGATCGAACGCGATCGACGTTTCCGCCAAAGCGGTCGTGGAAAATGCCGTGCCCGTGGAGTTGGGTCCGTAAATGCGGTTTGCCGCGGCCAGTCCAAGAAGATTCGGGCCGTCAATCGCCGGACCGTGATAATTGACGTACGCGTTGTCCGTACGGACGAGCGGACGCCCACCCGGCGGGGTACAGCCGCGCGCGACGACCAATCCACCGAACAGACACGTCGAGACAGCCGATTCCGTGTCACGCAACTCCTGCGCGGTCGGATTTGGATCGATATCCACTGCGTTGCCATAGACGAAATTTGAGGTCGTGTACAAACCGTCCTTGAAGGAGATCGCCTTCGACGGACGGACGTTCGCCGGGATTGCGCCGGGCAGAGTGACCGCCTTGACCAGATCGAAGTCGTAATAGAGCTCGCCGGTCTGTTTATCGCCGGAGTATTGCGCGCTGAGCAACGTTGGGCCGGACCAACGCTCTTGCCCGATGCTCCATCCGTGGATGAGCACCGGCACGGACGGCGGCAACGTGAATACGTCATCTTCATGGTCCGTCGGGAAAGGAATCGCACGAGAGACGGTACCGTTTCGCACGACTGATCCGTCGGGCAGCGTGTTCTCTCTCCAGACCTGCGCGCAACCATCCGGCCCGCGCGTAGCCGCTCCGACGATGTCGTATTCGCATTGCGGATACAGCTGCGGATTCAGCCTTTCCACCACGATGTTGGTTTTCGTCTCGTAAACAGCGCCGCCCACGCCGTCCGGCAGGACTCGCTCGCGGACCAGGCCACGAGCGTGCATGCGCAGAGTTTCCTCCGACCACATGACGCCGCAATCGGTCGAATCGATGAGTGTGTCCGATTCCGTAGACGCCGCTCGTGCGTACGCCAGGTTGGCCGCATCGCCGTACTGGAACTCGCGAATGGCGCCGCCAGGCTCCGTGACTCGCGTCAGATTCCCCCAGGGGCCATACTCGAACGTGTAGCGACGCCCGTCAGGGATCGTGACGGAGTCCACCAATTGAACGAAGCTCGTGCCGCAGGCTTGAACGGCTCCCTCTCTCGTGCGGCAGGTCACATCGGGCCAGATCGATGCAAAAGAAACCTGGAGCGGCGCGCGCCACTGGATCGTGTACCGGTGACGCGGTGCAGCGCCAACAGACGGCAGGTCGACGCTGATCAGGCGTCGGAAGCCGCGGTCGTCCGTCGGTTCGAACGTGAGAATGGTCTCACGTCCCTGCGGATCGATCATGGTCTCGGTTGTGCTGGTGAAACGATAGGTGGTGATGTTGCCATTACGGTCCTTGGCACGCAGGTCGTTCGTGAGGTCTGTTGAGGCGCACGTCGGCCTGAAAGGTTTGGCGACCTCGGGCGAGAACGCGCTCACATCGCGTTGGCTTTCGGCCATGTGAAACTCTTCCGTCGACCCGTCTGCCCACCGAATCACCGGGCGGCATTTGTTCGATGTGTCGAGTGCGGCGTTTCCTTCCGAAGACCAGAAATGGTCCGGCTCCGGGGCAGGGATCGGTTGTCGCGTCTGACAACTGTCCGCAGTCCACGTCGAAGTCCCCGGTACTTCCTGCGGACGCTGGAAGAAAGCGAGGATCCTCCCGTCAGGACCGTGATACTCGTAGCGGTAGACATACCGGGCCACGTGCCGGCTGCAGCTGTCGGGTTTGGGCTCGCGATATGTCTCGACTGCCGTCCGCGTCAGGCGACCTTTCAGCCACTGGTTCTTGTAGGAGTCGAGGTACGAACCATTGAACGTGGGATCCGCCACCACTTCGGTGGCCCACCCGGAAAACGCAGAAACCGTGTTGAACTTGTTGCACTTGGTGACGATGTCGCCGATTTCTATTTCGCGATTGATGGTCTGCTCATATCGCGTACCCTCGATCATTCGCACGGACGCACCTTGAAAGGTCAAGGCAGCCGGGCCCATCGTGACGCTGTACGGCGCCTGGTTCGCGAGGCGGTATTGAGCGGTCTGGTGTTGCGGCCGCAGCCCCCGCATTTGCGCGGCCTCTTGAATCTTGCGGAGATCATCTCTCACCAACTTGATGTGCAGTCTGGGCATGTCGGCGGTCCTGTAATGGACGCCGTTGCCAAAACCGCTCGCGATGAACCAGCTTTCATTGTCGAGAACCCATAACGCGTGTTGTTGGGCTTGCGCGAGGCCACTGGCGGTGGTCAGATCGAACCAATCCCTCAGGTAGTTCCACCGGGCGGGTTGCGCCTCCGCCCAGGGCGAGGTCGCGAACAGAGCGACAAAGAGAGTCGCGAGCAGCATCCGGTAAATTCGCGTCCGGCCGCCGCCGGTTTGCCTTAACGCCGCTCCTTTCGTGATCCGCCTTGTTTCACTCGCTTGAACCGCGCATTTTTCTTTCATGCTTTCCCTCGTCTACCGGACATTCATCGAAACGGCGCGCAACGGATGCGGGCATTGCGCATGACTGGCAAAACTCATCGCTTGTCGATTGGGAACAGAATTAAACGCGGTACCGCCGTTGCGGTGCGCCTCTTTGGAGGGGTGGGACAAAAAAATATGTTTGCAGTTGGAAGAAGCGCGCCGGAAGTAACCCATCCGGAATACGCCTGAAGCCAGTTGAACGAGCGGTCGCAGAAAGGTGCGAGATCCTGCCGTTCGGTCTGAACTGAGGACTGCCTGCTACTCGACGTCACGCCGCGAAGTTGAGCCCCGCGCCGGGGCTCTGGCGTCATGAGCGCAGCGTCCGCCGCACGCGATGGCGTTGATCGAGAACGGCTCGTTCGACGCGGTCGTGAGCGACATCGCCATGCCGGTCGAGGACGGACTCACTCTCGTGCGCCACATCCGCGAGCAGTCGAAGGACCGGGGATCGCGGTCTCGGCCATCGGCACCGGCGAGGACGACTATCGCCGCGTGATGGACGCCCAGCTTCAGCGACTTCGTGCGCAAGCCGGTCGATCCGGGTCAGCTCGCGCTGAGGGTTCGATTAGTACCTCGGTTCCTCGGAGTACCTCGGAGTACCTCGGAGTGCCTCGGAGTTCCTCGGAGGAGTTCAACCACGAACTGCCGAGCCCCTCCGAGGAACCCGAGGTACTCCGAGGAACTCCGAGGTACTCCGAGGTACTCCGACCGGAGAATGCGCCCCATGGCCACCCTGTTGCACCGGAGAACGAACGCGCACTGTCGCACGTAGAACAAAAGTATGTCGACGCAACCCGTACCGGTCCCGCGCTCTCTCGACCGCATTTCGGCGCTGCAGCAGAACGTAGAACGTGTCATCCGCGGCAAGTCGGAGGTGATCCAGTTCTGCATCGCCGCGTTGCTCGCGAAGGGACACATCCTCCTCGAGGACGTTCCCGGCGTCGGCAAGACCACGCTCGCACATGCGCTGGCGCGCTCGCTGTCGCTCGGCTTTCAGCGCATCCAGTTCACGAGCGATCTGCTCCCCTCCGACATCGTCGGCGTCACCATCTACAACCAGGACCTGCAGGAGTTCGAGTTCGTCTCCGGCCCGGTCTTCACCAACGTTCTGCTCGCCGACGAGATCAATCGCGCCACACCGAAATCGCAATCCGCACTGCTCGAGGCGATGAGCGAAGGCATCATTACCATCGAGAAGCGGCGCATGCCGCTGCCCGATCCGTTCCTGGTCATCGCCACGCAGAATCCGATCGAGCACGTCGGCACGTATCCGCTGCCGGAATCGCAGCTCGACCGCTTCCTCATGAAGCTCACCATCGGCTATCCGAGCGCGAATGACGAGAAGCAACTCCTCCGCTCCGGCGGCGGACAGGACGCGCTCGAACATCTCGAGGCTGTGCTCGACGGCGATGAAGTGCGCGAGCTGCAGGCGCGCGTCGGCGACGTGCACGTCAGCGAGGCGCTGGTCGAGTACCTGATGCTGATCGTGCAGATCACGCGCACGCATGGCGACGTCGCCCTCGGCGTCTCGACCCGCGGCGCGCTCACGTACTTCAAGGCCTGCCAGGCGCTGGCGATGGTCGGCGGACGCGACTTCGTGATCCCCGAGGATGTGAAGCGCCTGGCGGTGCCGGTGTTGTCGCATCGCATCGTGATGAAGGACCGGCGCATGAGCCGCGGCGATGTATCGCCAGAAGCGCGGTTCCTCCAGAAGCTGCTCAGCGAGATCGCAGTCCCCCGGTAAGACGAACCGTGACCAACGACTGGGAGTTCAACGGCGTCGTTCGGCTGACGCGAGTCGGCACGGCGTACATCCTCGCCACGATGGTCCTCGCGGTCGCGGCGATCAACACCGGCAACAACGCGATTTACATCGCCGTCACGCTGATGCTCGGTTGCCTGTTGCTCTCCGGCCTCGCGTCGAAGGGCGGCCTGAAACATCTGACCATCGAGATCGCGGGCATCGAGGAAGCGTGGGCCGGACGTCCTGCGCAAGGCACGTTGCGCATCCGTAACGACTCGCGTCTCTGGAACGTGCGCGATGTCGTCCTCACCTCCGAAGCGCTCGCCGAACCTGTGCTGGTCCCGCTCGTGCCATCTGGAGCGACGGGCTCTCAGCCCGTCGGCCGTTGGTGGCTTCGACGGGCTAAGAGCCCGCCGCTCCAGGTCGCAGCCACATTTCTCTTTCCGCGCCGCGGTCTCGCGCATGTGAGCGCGATCGATTCGTACACGCGTTACCCGTTCGGATTCGTGCTGAAGAAGCGGCGCCTGCGCGTCAGCAGCGAAGTGGTCGTCTATCCGCGCATCAACGCCGACGACGCGGCGCGCGATCGTTTCCGCGCGACGTTCGGCGACGAAGTCGCGGCCGCGCGCCCGGGACAAGGAACCGAGATCCACGCGTTCCGCGAATACGCGCGCGGCGACTCGCTCCGTCAGGTGCACTGGAAAAAATCCGCGAGCCTCGGCCGCTGGATCATGAAGCAGCACGAGGCCGATGCGTCACAGTCGCTGCATGTCGTGCTCGATCCATACAAACCGCGCAGGACACCGACAGACGACTTTGAGGAGATGATCGCCGCCGCGGCGACGCTCGTGTACTACGCCGTCCGCGATGGGATGGACGTGACGCTGTCGATGCCGCGCGTGACGCTGCGCGCGCGGCAGGACGAAAGCGCGGCGCCGCTCTTCCGCGCGCTGGCGCTGGTGGAAGCGGAGCACGAGCCGGTGCATCAACTCGTCGATCGCACCGCGGTCGTGTTTTCGCTGGCAGGAGGACGTCATGACGCCAAGAGCGCGTGAGATCGAGACGCTCCTGCTGACGATGTTCGCGGCGGTGCCGCTCTACTTCACCGCCGCGATCGCGAAGCTGCCCATCGTTGTATTTCATATCGCCATGGCCGCGATCGTCGTGCGCGTGGCGATGGGGAAGAGTCCGGAATTGCTGCCCGCGCGGCTGATGCGCTGGCTGGCGGTCGCGTACGTGCCGCTCTATTTCGTCGACTGGCGTTTGACGTCCGGCACGGCCATCGCGGCGTCGACGCACCTCGTGCTCTTCATCGCGGTCTATCAGCCGATCGAGGCGATGCAGCGCAAGAATCACGGCCAGCGGATGCTCACGGCCGCGCTGATCTTCGTCGCCTCCCTTGCCACCTCGACGCACATCACGGTGCTGCCGTTCGTGCTCATGTTCGCGTTCGTGATGTTCCGGCAGCTCATGTACGCGAGCCATCTCGAGACCGTGCGCTCCGTCGATCGCGAGTACGCGGAAGCGCCGTCGGGTCGCGCGGCCGGGTTCTATCTCGCGGGCTCGATGCTCATCGGCGCGCTGCTGTTTCCGCTGCTGCCGCGCGTGCGCAGTCCGTTCATGTCGGGCTTCGCCGGCTCGTTGGCTGGCAGCAGCACGTCGTTGACCGAGTCGATCGATTTCAGCGAAGCGCGCCGCGCATCGAACGATGCGACGGTCGTCGCGCGCGTCTGGATGAATCCCGCAACCGAAGTGATGTTCACGCCGGTCCGCTTGCGCGCGATGGTCTACGACCGCGTCGATCGCGGCGCGTGGCGGCAGACACGGCGCGGGCTGCGCGAGGTGCCGGCGCGCAACGGAATGCAGACGCTCGGCCAGCCTTCCGGCGCGACAGGCGAGATGTTGGTGCAGCACAAGCCGCAGCGCGGAAAGTTGTTCATGCCCGTCGGAGCGTACGCAATGACCGGCTTGCCCGCGCGCCTGTACGAAGGTCCGACGCGCGATACGTACATGACGTATTACGACCAGTCGATGAATCTGCGCGTGCGGGTTTCCGAGGATACGGAGCCGTTGCGGCTCACGCGCGTGGCGCCGGCGAATTATCCGGTCACGCCACAGGTCCAGGCACTCGCGCGCAGCATCGTCGGCGCCGAGACGCGGCCGGGGCGGCAGGCGGCGCTCATCGAGCGCTACATGACCACGAACTTCCGCTACGTGCAGAACGCCGGCGATCCCGGCGCGCCGATTCCGATCGAGGACTTTCTGCTGCGCACGCGCGCCGGTCAGTGCGAGTATTTCGCGGCGGGCATGGTCGTTCTCATGACGTCGCTCGATGTGCCGGCGCGCATCGCGGGCGGCTTTTACGGCGGGCGGCGCAATCCGCTCACGGGCTATTACGCGCTCCGTCGCGAGGACGCGCATGCGTGGACCGAGGTGTGGGATGGGTCGCGTTGGGTGACGTTCGATGCGACGCCTCCCGCGCTGCGCCCGGGATCGGGCGCGGTGAATCCAATCCGTGAGTACGCTGTCGCGCTGGCCGACTCGATGACCTTCGCCTGGGACCGTTACGTCCTCACCTACGGCCTCGGCGATCAGGCCGCGCTCGTCGAGACCGCGATCGAAAGCGTGCGCAACACGATGCGCTCGATGCGCGCGCGGTTTCATGCGACGAAGGACGCGCTCCTCTCCCCCGGCTTCCTGCGGATCGTGGCGCTGTTCGTGACCATCGTGCTGGGCATCGCGCTGCTGAAACGGCGCCGCACGCCGCTGTTCCAGTTGCTGTCATCGCACCTCGCGCGATACGGCATCGAAGTCGGGCCGGCCATGACGATGGAGGATGCGCTCCGCCAGTTGCGCGCGCAGCATCCGGACGCCGCGCGTGCGCTCGAGCCGCTGATCGGGATGTATGAAGAGGAAAGGTTTTCGACGCACGCGGATCGATCGCGCGTCGCGAAGATTCGTCGCAAGCTCGCCGAGTTGCGTACGTAGCCCGTCGCTCCAGAAGGACTCACTTCGTCGTCGGCAATCTTCTCGGCGCGCGCATGAGCGCGGCCATCTCGCGCACCGCCGCGTCCAGTCCCACCAGCGCCGCGCGCGAAATGATCGAGTGGCCGATGTTCAACTCCTCGATCTCCGGGATCGTCGCGATCGCGTCGATGTTCCGGTACGTGAGTCCGTGGCCCGCCAGCACGACCAGGCCGAGCTTCTTCGCCGCGCGTGCGGCATTCGAGATCTTCTCGAGCTCCGCCGGCCAGTGGCCGCCTTTCCACGCGCCGGCGAATTTGCCCGTGTTGATCTCGATCTTCGGCGCGCGCAGTTTGTGGCACTGGCGGATCTGTTCGATGTCGGGATCGACGAAGATCGAAACGTCGATGCGCGCGTCGAGGAGTTGCGCGACCACCTTCTCGACGTTCCCCGCGTGCAGCACCACATCCAGCCCGCCCTCGGTCGTGACCTCGTCTTTGCGCTCCGGCACGAGCGTCACCTGATGCGGCTTGATCGTCTGCGCGATGCGCACCATCTCGCTCGTCCCGGCCATCTCCACGTTGAGGTGCGTGGTGACGGTCTTGCGCAGCAGTTCGACATCGCGATCCTGAATGTGCCGCCGGTCGCCGCGCAGATGCACCGTGATGCCCTGCGCGCCCGCGAGCTCGCAGATGACCGCGGCGGCGACCGGATCCGGCTCATCGGTCTTGCGCGCTTCGCGGATCGTGGCGATGTGATCGATGTTGACGGCTAAACGCATGGCGTTAGTCTAAGGGGCGCGTGAGAAAAAAAGTCATCGCCATTGCGGTGGTCGTGTTCGTGGTCGGCAGCGGCGCCTTTGTCACCTTCGGTCGAGGACTCTGGTATCCGCTGCTGCTGCGCATCAGCGGTCCGCGCAGCGTTGCAGACGTCGTCGCGCGTTATGGGCCCGCCGCGCGCGAGCGTCTCGGTCCGCACTTCGAGCGCGCCCGAGTCGCGTATCCGCCGAAGCAGATCGCGCTGCTTGTCTTCAAACGCGAGAACCGCCTGTCGCTGTGGGCGCGTTCTTCGATGAATGCCCCGTGGCGCTTCATCCGCCACTACCCGGTGCTCGCCGCGAGCGGCCACGCCGGACCGAAACTGCGCGAGGGCGATTACCAGGTGCCGGAAGGCGTGTATCGGATCGAACATCTCAATCCGAACAGCAGCTATCACCTGTCGATGAAGGTCAGCTACCCGAACGAGTTCGACCGGCGGATGGCCGCACGCGACCAGCGCACGCGGCTCGGCGGCGACATCTTCATTCACGGCAAGAACGTGTCGATCGGCTGCGTCGCGCTGGGCGATCGCGCGATCGAAGAGGTGTTCACGCTCGTCGCGCAGACAGGTCACTCGCGCGTGAAGGTGATCATCGCGCCGAACGACCTCCGCTCCGCCGGCGCCGTGATTCATGAGGACGCGCCGCGCTGGGTTGGACAGCTCTATCGAATCGTCGCCGCCGCGCTGGTCGATTTCCCCCTGTGGATGGAGTCGAACACGGCCATCGACGTGCGCGGAATGCCGAAGAGGCCAAAAGCTTTCAAGTAGCGCGCAATGCTCTATCGGTTCGAAAACGTCGAGAAATCCTACGGTCCGCACGACGTCCTGAAAGGCGTCACCTGGCAGCACAATCCGGGCGAGCACGTCGGGCTGGTCGGCCGCAACGGCGCCGGCAAGACCACCATCTTCCGCCTGCTGCTGAAGCAGGAAGAGGCCGATCGCGGTCAGATCATCCGCTCGAACGGCATGACCATCGGTCACGTCGGGCAGCATCTCGACGCGGAGCCGGGGATGTCGCTGTTCGATTTCGTCGAGACGGCGTTCGCCGAGGTGTTGCGGATCGAGCGGAAGATGCGGGCGATCGAGCACGAGCTCGCGGACACGACGAAGAGTGAAGCCGAGCACGAACGGCTGCTCCACAAATACGCGGAGCTGCAGCACGACTACGAGCATGCCGACGGCTACACGCTCCACGCCGAAGTCGAGCGCGTCCTCGGCGGCGTCGGCTTCACCGACAAGAACGAGTGGGATCGTCCCATTCACGAGTTCAGCGGCGGCCAGCAGAACCGGGCCATGCTCGCCCGCGTGCTGCTCACGAAGGTCGACCTGCTGTTGCTCGATGAGCCGACCAACCATCTCGACCTCAAAGGCATCGAGTTCCTCGAGGAGTTCCTGCAGGACTTCAAGGGCAGCTACCTGCTGATCTCGCACGACCGCACGTTTCTCAATCGCACGGTTTCGAAGATCGTGGAGCTCGCGCACGGCAGGCTCGTCGAGTACGCCGGCAACTACGAGAAATTCCTCCAGCTCCGCGCCGAGCGCATGGAGAAGATGGCCAAGGATTACGAGCGGCAACAGGAGCTCATCTCCGAGACGCAGGACTTCATCCGCCGCAACATCGCGGGACAGAAAACGAAGCAGGCCAAGTCGCGGCGCAAGATGCTCGACAAGCTCGACGAAGTGGAGCGGCCGGAGACCGATGAGACGCTCGCCAAGTTCAATCTCGATGGCGGCGCGCGCTCCGGCGCGATCGCGCTGACGGCGGATCGTTTGAGCGCCGGTTATCCGTCGCTCGAGAGACCGAAGATAGTGGTCGAGAACTTCTCGCTGCAGATCCGCCGCGGCGAGCGTTTCGCGATCATGGGACCGAATGGCTCGGGTAAATCGACGTTGCTCAAGACATTCGCCGGGCGGATTCCGCCGCTGGCCGGCGCGGTCTCGTACGGCCACAACGTGCAGGTCGGCTACTACGATCAGACCCTCGGCGATCTGAAACCGGCCGGGCGCGTGATCGACGAAGTGTGGGACCTCGATCACACGCAGACCGAGGAGGAGGTGCGCTCGTATCTCGCGCGCTTCTCATTCGTCGGCGATGACGTCTTCAAGAAAACACGCGAGCTGTCAGGCGGTGAAAAAGGACGGCTGGCGCTGGCGAAAATCATGTACGTCGGCGGTAACGTGATGCTGCTCGACGAGCCGACGAACCACCTCGACGTCTACACGCGGGAAGCGCTCGAAGAAGCGCTGGAGAACTTCACCGGCGCGCTGATCGTCGTGTCGCACGACCGCTACTTCATCGATCGCGTCGCGGAGAACATCATCGTCGTCGAAGACGGCAGCGCGGACGTTTACGCGGGCAACTACAGTGAGCTCGTGGCGCGTTTCAAGGAAGGCCTGGCGGTGCCGGAGAAGATTCAGATCGCGCCCGCGCAGCCGGTGCTGTCGAAGAAACAGGAGCGGACCGCGGTCGCGGCGCAATCGCCCGTCGATCGAGAAGAGAAGAAGAAACGCGAGAAGCGGCTGAAGAAGATCGAGGAAGAACTTTCGCAGCTCGAGTTGCGCATCGCGTCGGCGGAAGCGGAGCGCGAGCGCAACGATCTGCTGCTCTGTTCGCAGGAAGTCTTCCGCGACGGCGACCGCGTGAAGAAGATTCAGCAGCAGAATCAGGACCTGAAGGCGATGATCGAGCTCTTGTCGGCGAAGTGGGAAGCGCTGGAAGGCGAGAAAGAGTCGCTGGCAAAATGAGCGGCGCCGCGATCATCGCCGTCGGCTCGGAGATGCTCGGGCCGATCCGCGTCGACACGAACTCGCTGAAGATCACTGCCGCGCTGGAATCGTTCGGTCTTTCGCTGGTGCGCAAGTCGGTGGTCGGCGATTCGCTCGGCGATCTCGTCGCCGAGATCCGATACGCGATCGGTCGCGCCGATGTCGTCATCATCACGGGCGGCCTCGGACCGACCGAGGATGACTTGACGCGCGAGGCGCTGGCGGAGGCGTTCGGCCTGGAGATGGAAGTCGACGAGTCGATCGTGCACGGGATCGAAGCGCGGTTTGCGGCGCGCGGCTGGACGATGCCGGAAGTGAACCGGCGGCAGGCGAACGTGTTTTGCGGACAGCAGACGCTTCTCAACGAGCGCGGCACGGCGCCTGGTTTTCATCTGTCCGTTGAAGGCAAACACGTGTGGGTGTTTCCCGGCGTGCCGCACGAGCTGGAGTGGATGGTCGCGACGTATCTGCGGCCGTGGCTCGAGCAACAGAGCGGCGGCCGCGCGCGGCATCGGCGCGTGCTGAAGATCGCCGGCCTGACCGAGTCGGGCGTTGAAGAAAAACTGGCGCCGTACTACGCGGCGCATCCGGGGGAGCTCGTGACGATCCTCGCCAGCGGCGGGCAGATCGAGATTCATCTGCACGGCGACTCGCGCGATGCGATCGGCACGTCAGAAGCCGAAATCGCGGCGCTCTTCGGCGAGCGCCTCTTCGGCTTCGACGACGACACCCTGGAAAGTGTCGTAGGCAAACTGCTGCGCGAGCGCGGACAGACCGTGGCCACCGCCGAGTCGTGCACCGGTGGCCTCCTCGGCTCGCGCATCACCGACGTCGCCGGCAGCTCCGCCTACTACCTCGGCGGCATCGTCTGTTACACCGCCGATGCGAAGATGAAGCTCGCGGGTGTGCCGCTGGAGCTCATCCGCGAACACGGCGAAGTGTCTGAACCCGTAGCCATCGCGCTCGCGAATGGAATCCGCGAGCGTTTCGGTGCAACTTGGGGCATTGGCATCACCGGCATCGCCGGACCCGGCGGCGGCACCGAGACCAAACCGGTCGGCACCGTGCACATCGCAGTCGCCGGCCCTGAAGGCCACAAACATCGGCACATCCACTGGCCCGGGCCGCGCACGGTCGTGAAGTGGATGTCGACGCAGCAGGCGCTGGACCTGCTGCGACGGAACATTCTCAAGAGTTGACTCATACACACGATGCGCACACATTGTGTGTATGAAGCGCACGAACGTAGTTCTGGATGAGAAGCTGCTGGAGGATGCGCGGAGGGTAACTGGTGAGAAGACTTACTCCGCGACGATCACCAGAGCGCTGGAAAAAGTGGTGAAGCAGCAGCGGTTTCGCGAGTTGCTCGTGGAGTGGGAGCGGGAAGCTGCGAAGGGCGGTATGTTCCACCCCGACTATCTCGCCGAGAAGAGTGCGAACAGCATGTTTGACGAGCCGAAGCAGCGTTTGTCGGCAGACGTCAAGCGCGCGTCCCGCCCGAAGAAGAAGAGAAGCGTACGCCGTGTTTCTCGTTGATTCGAGCGTTTGGATTCTTGCCGACCGGAGCCGGTTTACCCTTTCTCGGTTCCTTCCGGCGGATGAAGTCGTTGCGACATGCCCCATGATCGCGCAGGAAGTGTTGCGCGGGACGCGTGATGCCGCGCACTATCAATCGACGCGTCGTTTGTTGCTTGGGGTCGAGATGCTGGATGAATCGACGCCGTTCGAGAGGTTTGAAACCGCGGCCGAAGTGTTTCTCGCGTGTCGCGACGCGGGTATCACGCCTCGATCAAGTGTCGATTGTCTGGTCGTAGCAACGGCGCTCGCGTATGGTGTGACGCTCGTTCACGACGATCGCGATTTCGAGCACATCAAGCGGATCCTTCCGCTCAAAACCCTGCGCGTCACCCCTTCATCCGGATCACGTTCGTGATCACGTCGTTGTAGATCACCACGATCATCAGCGTCGCCAACGCCGCGAAGCCCACCTGCTGGATGCGTTCTTTCACGTGCAGCGAGAGGTCGCGGCGGGCGATGCCTTCGATCAGCAGGATCATGATGTGGCCGCCGTCGAGGACGGGGATGGGCAGCAGGTTCATCACGCCGAGCTGCAGGGAGATCAGGGCCATGAGCATGATCGTCGGCAGCCAGCCTTCTCTGACCACCATGCCGGAGATGCGCGCGATGTTGATCGGGCCGCTCAGCTCTTTGAGGCTGCCTTCGGGACGGAAGAGGCGCGCCAGCGCGGACATGGCCAGGCGTAGCATCTTCCTGTTCTCGGCGATGCTGTAGCGGATCGCGGGGACGAATCCGAGCTTGACGAGTTTGGTCTGGCGGATGATGCCGCGTGAGATCGCGAGGTCTTCATCCGCGATCGGTGCGAGCGTCATGCTGACTTGTCGCGCGCCGCGCGCGACGACGATCGGCAGTGGAGCATCTTTCGCTTTTTCGGAGATGCCGGCGAAGGCTTCGAGCGATGCGACCGGTTCTCCGTTCGCGCTCACGATGTGATCTCCTGCGCGCAACCCGGCGGCGGCCGCGGGAGTGTCGGGAAGCACGCGTCCGACGATCGGCTCGTTGCCGAATGCGATTCCGGCGCGGCCCACGGGGCCGAACTCACCCTGTTCGCGCTCCGGTGTGAGCACGGTTTTGCGAATGTCACCGTTGCGGTCGTAAACGACTTCGACCGGCGTGCCTGCGTTCATCGAGATGATCACGCGCAGATCCTGGTAGTCCCCGATCGGCTCGCCCTTGACGCTGATGATGCGGTCGCCGGCGAGAAGTCCCGCCCTCGCGCCGGGCTTGCCCTGCGTGACGTCGGCGATGACCGGCTTCGTCACCGGCGTCTCGATCCCCACCATCGCCGCGATGGCGATGAACGCGATGGCGATGAAGACGTTCATGAACGGGCCGGCGAAGAGGATCAGGAACCGCTGCCATTTCGGCTTGGACAGGAACTCATCCGGATTGCCGGCCACGTTTTCTTCCGGCGAGTCGCCGGCCATGCGCACGTAGCCACCCAGCGGAATCAGCGAGACGCGGTAGTCGGTGTCGCCCTTGGTGAAGCCGAACAGCCGCTTGCCGAAGCCGAACGAAAACACCAGCACGCGCACGCGGAAGAATTTGGCGACGAAGAAATGTCCGGCTTCATGCACGAAGATGAGGAAGCCGAGGACGATGATGAAGCCGGCGGTCGAGATCAGGATTTCGGTCATAGTTTCAGCGAGTGCAGAGTTCAGCGCGCGATAGCAACATCGGTCCGGCGAGCTTCGTTCCGCGCCCAGGCGTCCCAGGCGAGCGCGTCTTCGACGCTCCCGATGGGCTGCACCTTTCCGGCGTGGCGGTCGAGAACGCGCCTGACGATGTCTACGATCCCGACGAAGGGAAGTTCTCCGGCCAGGAAGCGTTCGACCGCGATCTCGTTCGCGGCGTTGAGCACTGCAGGCATCGATCCGCCCGCGCGCGAGGCGGCATAGGCGAGCTCGACGGCGGGAAAGCGATGCGGATCGACGGTGAGGAAGTCGAGCGTGCGGATCTTCGCGAAGTCGAGACGCGCGAACGGCGCTTCGAGCCGTTCAGGGTAGAAGAGTGCGTACTGGATCGGAAACTTCATGTCGGTCGTCGAGAGTTGCGCGATGATCGAGCCGTCGACGTACTCGACCATCGAATGCACGATCGACTGGGGATGAATGGCGATGTCGACGCGATCGACGTGCAGGTCGAAGAGGTGATGGGCCTCGATGACTTCCAGCCCCTTGTTCATCATCGTGGCCGAGTCGATGGAGATTTTGCTGCCCATCCGCCATGTCGGATGCGCAAGTGCCGCTTCGATGGTGATGTCGTCGAACGACGCCAGGTCGCGGTGCAGGAACGGGCCGCCCGAGGCGGTGAGGATGATGCGTTGCAGCTCGCGGTGCGTGCCGCAGCGGATGGCCTGATGCACGGCGTTGTGCTCCGAGTCGACCGGCAGGATCTCTCCGCCATGTTCGCGCGCGGCGCGGGTGATGACGTCGCCGGCGGCGACGAGCACTTCCTTGTTCGCGATGCCGACGCGTTTGCCCGCGCGCAGCGCCGCGTGCACAGGCGGGATGCCGGCCGCGCCGACGATGGCCGCGATCACGGTGTCTGCCTCCGGCATCGTCGAGACCGCACAGGCGCCTTCGATGCCGGGGATGATCTCGAGCGGTGTCTTCACCAGCGCGCGCAATCGTTCGGCGTCCGCGACGCTCTTCACGGATACGAGCGACGGCCGATATTTTTCGACCTGCTCGGCGAGCAGTTCGACGTTCGCGCCCGCGGCGAGTCCGGCGACGCGCAGCTCATCGGGAAACGCGTCGACGACCGCGAGCGTGCTTTTGCCGACCGAGCCGGTGCTGCCGAGGATGGAGATGGTTCGCAACGGTCACCCTTGCATGATGTTCAACGTCCGGAACCCATGCACGATCAATGTCCAGTAGCAGTAGAGGATCGGTGCGGTGAACAGGATCGAATCGAAACGGTCGAGAAAACCGCCGTGGCCGGGGATGAGCGTCCCCGAATCCTTCACCGCCGCGGAGCGTTTCCACATCGACTCCGCGAGGTCGCCGATCACGCCGGCGATCGACAGCAGCACGCCGGCGATGATCGCGTGGATGAGCGGAAGCTCGGGAAAGAACGTGAAGTGGATGACCAGCGCCGTGATGACGGACGCCGTGATGCCGCCGATCAGTCCTTCGACCGTCTTCTTCGGACTGATGCGCGGCGAGAGCTTGCGCTTCCCGAACTGCTTGCCGACGTAGTACGCGCCGGAGTCGCCGAGCCACACCACCAGCAGCAGGAAGAACACGAGCTTCCAGCCTTCGGGAAAATCGTTGTGCAGGCGAATGAGCGACCCGCTCAGCATGCCGACGTAGGTCGTCGCCAGCACGGCCACGGCGCTCGACGGCAGCGAGTCCTCGAGCGATTTGCTGGTCACGACGTAGGACGCGGGGATGATCAGCAGCGCCGCGAACATGCCCAGCTCGACCGACAGCTCATCGATGATGAACGCGGCCATGATGATCAGCATGATGGCGATGCAGAGCACCGTCGGCACGTCGTAGCCTTTCGCCTTGCCGAGGGCGAGGAACTCGTACATCGCCAGCACGGCCACCAGTGCCACGGTCGTGTTGAACAGCCACTCCGGACCCCAGCCGGTGATCCAGATGGCGGCCGGAGCGGCGACCAGGGCGGTGAGCTCGCGAGTGAAGCGCATGCGAGCTAGTGTTCCGTCCTCACTCGTCGTCCGCCTCGACGAACATTTCCTTGTCGCTCGGATCGACGCCGCCGTAGCGGCGGTCGCGCGACTGGAAATCGAGAATCGCTTCGAACAGATGCCGGCGGCGGAAGTCGGGCCAGAGCACCTTGGTGACGTGGATCTCGGCGTACGCGATCTGCCAGAGCAGGAAGTTCGAGACGCGCAGCTCGCCGCTGGTGCGGATGAGCAGATCGGGATCGTCGACGTTGGCCGTGTAGAGGTGATCGGCGAAGAACGCCTCGTCGATGACCGCGTCGGTCATCTCCTTCTCGCGCAGCGTGGCCATGATGCGGTTGCAGGTGTCGACGATCTCGGCGCGGCCGCCGTAGTTGAGCGCGATCTGGAAGAGCAGGCCGGTGTTCTCCGCAGTCTTTTCCTGCGCGTAACGCAGCTCGCGTTGCACGGAAGGATCGAGTCCGTCGATGCGGCCGATGGGGAGGAAGCGGATGTTGTTCTCCATCAGCGTCTGCAGCTCTTTGCGCAGGTACTCCTTGAGCAGCATCATCAGCGTGGCCACTTCGACGCGCGGCCGTTTCCAGTTCTCGACCGAGAAGGCGTAGAGCGTGATCACGCCCAGCTCGAGGCGCGCCGCGGTCTCGACGATCTCGCGAACGGACGCGATGCCGGCGCGGTGACCTTCGACGCGGGGGAGGTGGCGCGCGCGTGCCCAGCGGCCGTTGCCGTCCATGATGACGGCGACGTGTCTGGGCAGCCGCTTCAGATCGACCTTCTCGAGAAGGGTCTCCTCGCTCGAGCCCGGCTCGGCAAGCTTGCGCATGTCGATCATTCGAGCGCGGATGTTAGCACCGCGCGCTGCGCGCGGTGATCGTTTGGAGGCGGCGGCCATGCCGGCGCTTCAGAAAGCGGCAGCTGCCGCTGCCGCACTCCCAAGAGACTCACTCGTAACGGACTTCCACCAGCACCAGCCCCTTTGCGGGCGCCGTCCAACGCGCCTGGTCGAACATCGCGGCTGACGCCACCTTTCCTCTTCCGATCTCGATCAGCGATCCGGCGATGCGGCGCACCATCGAGCGGAGCAAGCCGTCGGCGCTGACAGTCAGAATCACGCGTTCGCCCTCGCGCGCAACCGAGATCGATTCGATCGTACGCACCGTCGAACTGACCTCCGGTTCCGCAACCGTGAACAGCTTGAAGTCGTGCGTGCCGACCAGTTGCTGGGCGGCGGTATGCATCGTATCGACATCGAGCGGCTGCGCGACGTGCGCATGCGTCTCCGCAGCGAACACGTCCGCGACTTCGGCGTTCCAGATCCTGTACGCGTACGTCTTACCGGTCGCGCGAAAGCGCGCGTGAAAATCATCCGCCACTGATTCGGCGGCGGTCACGCGCACGTCGTGCGGCAGGATCTGATTGAGACCGAGCACGAGGCCGCGCGGCGGGATCTCGAACGGCACGTCCGCGTGTGCGCGTTGCGCCTCCGCGTGGACGCCGGCGTCGGTCCGGCCAGCGCCGTGGACGCGGATCGGCTGCTGGAACATGCGCTCCAGCGCGTCCTCCAGCACCCCCTGCACGCTCGGCGTGCCGGCCTGCAACTGCCAGCCGCCGTAGCGGGTGCCGAGGTACTGGATGGTCAGCAGGAGGCGCAAGGCCACCTACTGATTTTGCGCGATGATCTGTTCCCGCGTGAAGCCGGTCGTGTTCGAGATCTGGTCGACGACGCCGAGCGAGATTTTGTTGAGACCGCGCTCGACGAGCAGGTCGAGCGTATACGTGTAGAACTTGCCGCCAAGCTCCTTCATCCGTTCGTTCGGCACGCGCACCTGATGCTGCTTTTGTGCGACGTCGGACATGTCGTTGTCCTTGTTGCCGACCACGACGTACACGTCGAAGCCGCCCACATGCTCCGTGTCGCCCTGCGGCAGGAGCGTGAGCGAGAGCATCGGAATCTGGATGTCGACCGTCACGCGGAAGAGGCCGCCTTCGACCGGATACGGCGTCCCGGCGCGGGCGAGGATGCCGAGGTCGTTGTCTTTGGCGCGATAGAGCAGGTTCGCGACGACGCGGTCGCCCATCTCGGCCTGCACGGATTTCTCGACGAACGTCTGCCGCGCGCGCACCTGGAGGTCTTTCCGATTCTTGAGCCGCACCTGCAGATAGCGCTGACGGTCGACCCGCTCGGTGCCGGCGCGATAGCCGAGGGAGTAGTACGAGTCGAGATCGCTCTGGATGCGCTTGAAGGCGGCCTCGAAATTGTTCGTGTTGACCGAGGCCAGGCCGCCGGTCATCTGCGCCATCATGTGCATCGACTCGGTCGTGTTCGTCGTCAGCGCGTGCGTGACCATCGACGACACGGGACGCGCGTTCTCGGCCGACATCTCCGTGTTCGCGGCGAGACCGGCCGCGTGGATCGTGTAGAGAGTGATGTCGTTCGCGTTCGCGGTCTTGGCGATCGACTGGATCAGGTTCGTCCCGTCGTAATGCATCGCCTCGAGCGAGGAGCTCGTGGCCTGCCAGTTTTTCTCGCGCGCGATTTCATCGACGAACTGGAAAATCTCGCGGCCCGGCTGGATCGGGAAGCCTTCGCTGGTGAGCACGAGGATCTTCTTGCCGTCGACGCCGGCCAGGGTTTGCATGAGCGCGCTGAGCGACGAGGCGCTCTGCCGCAAATCGTGCTCGACCGAGCTCGCGTAAGTTCTCGCGGAGGCGATGGCGTCCTGGTAGGAGGTCGCTTCGCGGATGCGTTCCTCGAACGATTTGCGCTCGCTGCGGTTGGCGACGCCGAGGCCGCTTTCGGTGGAGATGGCGTCGAGGATCGAGGAGATCTGGTTCGGGTCGCGCGTGAACGGCGCGCGCACCTTCATGCTGCGGTTGTACGTCGCGACCATCGCTTCATCGCCGGGCCGCATCGCGGAGTGGAGGAACTCCTTCATCTGCTTGAACACGCGGTTGCGGTTGAACGGCGCGAGCGAGAGGTTGTCGATGTAGATGATGATGCGGCGCTTCATCTCCTCCTGCATCGCCGCTGGCGCCTGCGCCGGGTTCTGCTCGACGACTTCACCGCTCACTTCGGTCGCCAGGATCCGCTTCGGCGCGCCCGCGTCGATCTCGGCGAAGTTCGAGATCGGCTTCGGCACGCCGTTCTCGAGGATCTCGAAATCGTCTTTGCTGAGACCGGAGACGAAGTTGCCGCGACGATCGGTGACGACGACATCGAAGTCGATGATGCGAACATCGATGTTCTCGACGAGCCTCGGTTGCTGAGGCTGAGGCTGTGTTCTCTGGGCGGATGCGGGCGATACCAGCGCGACCGCAATCAGCAGGGCGACGATTCGGTTCAAGAGGTTCCTCCGGGGAGTCTCAAAGTCTCAGAGTCTCAGAGTCTCAGAGGTGCTCGTGCCACATACCCTCTGAGACTCTGCGACTCTGAGACGCTGCCACTCGGACTTGGACGACGCACGTCCCGCATCACGTTACGCGTGAGGCTGCGGCCGCCCGTGCGAGAATAACCGCCGGAAGTCGAAAATTCCGATGAAGGCTCCAGGCCAAGTGCAATCAGGCAAACAAGATCCGCTTGCGTTCTCGAAGATGGCGGGCGGCGGAAACGACTTCGTGATGATCGACAATCGCGCCGGCCGCGTCATCGACGGTCCGGAGCTGGCGCGGCGTATCTGCACGCGCGCGCTCTCGGTCGGTGGCGACGGGCTGATCCTGGTGGAGTCGTCCACCCGCGCCACCTTCCGCATGCGCTACTACAACTCCGACGGTTCCCTCGGCGCCTTCTGCGGCAACGGCACGCGCTGCGCGGCGCGCTTCGCGTTCCTGAACGTGATGGCCGGACGCAAGATGACCATCGAGACGGACGCGGGCATCGTCAGCGCGGAGATCGGCGACGGCTCGCAGGTGACGCTGGCGCTTCCGCCTCCGACGTCGTTTCGCGCAAAGCGTCCGTTGAAGGTCGGCAATCAGGCGATTCATGGCAGCTCGATACTCGTCGGCGTCCCGCACTACGTTCTCTATCTACGCGAGGAGTTGTGGTCGCAGAACATCGCGCCGCTCGGCAGCGCGATTCGCCAGCATCCGGAGCTCGCGCCGGACGGCGGCGCGAACGTGAATTTCGTGGTGGTGCGCGACGCGCATGCGATCGAGGTGCGGACGTACGAGCGCGGCGTGGAAGCGGAGACGCTTTCGTGCGGCTCGGGCGTGGTGGCGTCGGCGGTGACGAGCGCCCTGTTCGGCAAGGTGCAGTCGCCGGTGACGGTGCTGACGCGCAGCGGGATCTCGTACGAGGTGTCGTTCACGATCGCGAACGGCTACGCGGACGGGGTGCGGCTCAAAGGCGACGCGCGGCTGATCTATCGCGCTACCATCACTCCCGAGACTCTCGAAGGGTTCGATCCGGAGTTCGTGCGCCATCCCGGGGCGAGAGTCACGGTTTCGCATTGACGCAACTTCGCTGGCTCCTCACCGCGGCGATCGCGGCGTACGCGTGCTTCCTGGCGGTCCATCACGCGACGCCGGTGGATCGCGCGCTGCCGTTTCTCGCGGTGATCGTGACGCTCATCGCGGCGCGCTCGTATCCGTCGCTGATGCTGGCCGTGCCGATGTTGATCCTCGCGGAGATCGCGGTCCTCAATGAGCGAACGCGGTTGCTCGCGTTCGGCGTGATCGTGGCCGCGGTGTTCTTCGTGGCGATGCACCCCTCATCCGGCCTTCGGCCACCTTCTCCCCTCGTAGAGGGGCGAAGGCTACACAATATGAGCCTCGTAGCCTTCGCCCCTCCGCAGAGGGGAGAAGGTGGCCGAAGGCCGGATGAGGGGTCCGTCACTTTCGCCCTCTCCGCCATCCTCATCCTCCGCTGGATCCCCTTCAGCGAAGTCCGCATCGGCCGCGAGCTCTTCCTCCTCGCCATCGCCGCCGTCATCGTTCTGATCCTCGACCGCACGCCCTTCGCAATGGCCGTCGCAATCCTGGTCGTCTTCTTTACGCCGGCGGTTCCACTGCGCACGCTGCTCGTGCCGATCGCGGTGCTGCTCATCGCACTGCTCGCGAAGATCTTCGGCATGCCGAAGATCTCGTTGCGCTGGCCATCGGTGGTGGCCGTCGCGTTCGTGCTCGTGTTCTTCGCGTGGAGCGGCGTCGTCGCGCGTGCGTTCCCGTACTTTTTCAAACGCGCGAAGCCCGACTTCACGCGCACGATGGTGACCGCTCTGGCCGCGAACGAAACGCTCACGCTGGACGTGCCGCTCGGCGCGACGTCGCTGGTCGTCTCCGGCGCCAACGTCGCGCGCATGACGCGCGGCACTCCCCTCGGCACACTCGACTCGCACCCGATCCGCATCGGCGACGCCGCCGACTGGGGCTATCTGCGCCGCGATCACTTCTATGGCACGCGTAATCCACTGCCGCGCGATCCCGCGGGCCGGCTGCGTGGCCACGGTTACGCGGCGTGGGTGGATGGCGCCGGCCGCGTGCCGCTGCCGCCGCGCGCGCGCGTCGTGCGCATCACCGCTGACGCCAACCTGCCGCGCGGCGCATCGCTGCAGGTCGAAGGATTTCAGTGATCGCCGCGACCTGCGCAGCGCTGGCCGTCCTGCCGCTGGTCGTGCTGCGCGGCGCGACGCTGGTGCGTTGCTATGCAGCGCAACTGACTGTCGCACTGTTCGCCTGGATCGTGTGGCGGCGACTGCTGCCGGCGCCCGACGCGCGGTTCGCATTCATCGCGCTGGCTGTTATTGAAGTCTCGATCTTCGCGTTGTTCCTCGCGCGTGGAAGGCGCGTGCGCTGGTCCGCGAATCACGCGGCCGTCGTCGCGGCGATCGTATACGCGCTGGTGATCATGGCGACATCGTGGAAGGTCGATGGCGACGAGCCGTACTACCTGATGATCACCGAGTCGATACTGCACGACACCGATCTCGATCTCAGGAATCAATACGGGCACACCGCATCGGGTCGCAACGACCTCCCTGCCTTGGAAGGCGATCGAACGGGGCCGAACGGGGAGCAGTACTCGCGGCATCCGCCGTTTCTCTCGCTGCTGATGCTGCCCGGCTTCGCGATCGGCGGCCTGCACGGTGCACTCGCGGTGATCGCGATCTTCGGAGCGTTGCTCGTGCGCTCGACCATCCGCTGGATGGAAGACGAAGGCATTCCCGACTCCTCGGCGCGCGCGGTGTTTCCGCTGTTCGCGTTTGCGCCGCCGGTACTGTTCTACGCGACGCGCATGTGGCCGGAAGTGCCGGCGGCGTTCTTCTTCGTCGAGGCCCTACGGGGCGTGCGCGCGCATCGCGACAAACGCTGGGTACCCGCGCTGATCGCGCTGGTCGCATTGAAGCTGCGCTTCGGATTGGTGGCGATCGGACTCGTGCTCGTGCGCATGCGCACGTGGCGGCAACGGGTGATCGCCGCCGCCATTCTCGCCGTGCCGCTTGTGATCATGTGGCGACTGAGCGTGCATCAATGGTGGGAGTTGCTGCCGGCGCATCCGCTGACGTACGTGCGAGGCCTGTTTGGTCTGCTCGTCGACGGGCGCAGCGGCATCGCCTTTCAGGCTCCGTTCTATCTCGTTGGCCTCGCAGCGCTCGTGCGCTGGCGCAAGACGCCGCGCGGATTTCGAACGGGGCTCATCGCGTCACTGCTTTACCTCTTCTATCTATTGCCGCGTCAGGAATCTTTCAGCAACTACGCGCCGCCGCTGCGCTACCTCGTGTTCCTGATGCCGGTGCTCGCCCTCGGCGCCGCGTGGATGTGGGAGCGGATCCCGCGCGGCGCGATCGCAATCATCGCGGCGTGGAGTACCGGCCTCGTGATTCACGGCATCGCGTTCCCGTATCGGCTGTTCCTCGAGGCGAATGGCGAGAACGCGATCGGGGAGTGGTTGTCGCGGTTGTATGCGTCCGATTTCTCGCGGCTGTTTCCGAGCTTCGTTCGTGAGAATCATGCGGCGTGGATCGGAGCAGCGGTTGTGGTCGCGGTGATCGTGTTTTTGAGTCGACGGGCTGAGAGTCCGTCGCTCCAGATGGCTGTATTCACGTTGGTGATCGCGGTCGGCTTCAAGTACGGGCGGCTTCCTGCCGCGCGCGTCGAGTTCGAAGACGCGCACGTGACGCGCGACGGCGGCCATCTCGAGCCGCCGACGGGAACTGCGAACCGCAGGGCGCATCGCGCGGGCTGGGTGCTCGAAGGCGGCCAGTCGCTCACGTTCCTCGCGCGTGCCGGTACACATCATCTGCACGCCATCACCGGCCTCGGCGCGGTCATCGAGATCGGCGGCCACGCGTACCGCATCGATCCGAGTCTCTCGCACCGCACGGTTCGCGTGACCATTCCCGAGCAAGGTCCGGTCACGCTGCGCTGCGTGAGCGGCGCCGTGAACCTCGATCGGCTGGAGTTGCGATGAGCGACGTCGACATCATCGTCCTCGACGTCGACGGCGGTGCGATGCTCGACGAATGTCTCGCTTCGATCCGCGCGCAGACTGTGCCGTCGCGGATCATCGTGTTCGACAACGGTTCGCGGAACCCGACTGGCGATGCCGACGCGCGCAGCGGCCGGAATCTCGGCTTCGCCGGCGGCGCGAACGCCGCCTTGCGCCACTCCTCGGCGCCGTACGTCGCGCTGGTCAACAACGACGTGGTGCTGCAGCCGGAGTGGCTGGCGCACGTGCGTGCGGCGCTCGAGCGCGATCCGCAACTCGCCGCCGTGCAGACCATCATCACGCGCCCGGACGGCCGCATCGACGGCGCGGGCATCGACATCAGCGACGGCACCTTCCGCCAGATCGGCCATGGCGACGCGGTCGGCGCGCCGCTGGCAATGGCCTGGGGCGTCTCCGCGACCGCCACGCTGTACCGCCGCGCCGCGATCGGCGACCGTTTCTTCGACGAGGGTTTTTTCGCCTACTACGAAGACGTCGAGCTCTGCGCACGCCTCCGCGCGACCGGCTGGCGCATCGCGGTGCTGCCCGTGATCGGCGCCACCCATCGCGGCTCCGCTACCGCCCCGCTCCTCGGCCGCCGCGCCCTGCGCCTGCGCACGCGCAACCGCTACCGGGTCGCGAAGATGCATCCCGGCGTCGGTCGCATTCGCGCGCTGTTGTGCGAGGACGCGAAGTTGTTGGTGAGGGGACGGGCGTCGCTGCGTGGGCTGCTGGCCGGCCTCTTCGGAAGGATGAAGGCGGAAGGATGAAGGCTGACTATGATGCGCGGCGCGTGGCTTCAGCCTTCAGCCTTCAGCATTCATCCTTCAATGTGGTCGTCCACACTCCTGACGTCGTCGGCGACCGCATGGCCGGCCCGGGGATCCGCGCGTGGCATCTCGCCGCGGAGCTCGGCAAGCACGTCCCGACGCGGCTCATCGCGCGCAGCGAAGGGAGTGCGCCGAACGACGTCACGCTGATCGAGCACGGTTCCTCCGACGCGCGCGAGGCGCTGCGCAACGCGTCCGTGCTCGTTGGACAACCCGCGCGCGCGTTCGGCAAACGCCGGCGCGAGCAGCGCATCGTCTACGACCTCTTCGACCCGACCGTCCTCGAGCTCCGCGAGCTCTACGGCAACGCGCCGTCGATGCGCCAACGCGTCCACCTCGCAGCGGAATGGTGGCGGCTCACCGAAGCGCTCAGCCGCGCCGATCTCCTCGTTTGCGCCGCGAGCAAACAACGCGAGCTCTACGAACGGCTGCAAAGCGGGGACGCGCCATGGATCGAAGTGCCGTTCGGCGTCGACCTGGCCGAGTCGCGCGTCTGCGAGAAGTCGAAGGACGACATCGTCGTGTGGGGCGGCGGCATCTGGGAGTGGCTCGATCCGGCGACCGCCGTCGACGCGATCGTGCGCCTCAACGAAGACGGTCTTCGCGCCCGCCTCCTCTTCCTAGGCCGCGCGCGTCCGAATCGCAACCTCATCGACCGCCGCCGCGACGATCGTTTCGACGCGTTGCTTGCGCGCGGCGGCGCTCACGTATCGGCCAACGCCGAATGGATCCCGTACCGCGAGCGGCTCTCATGGTTGCGCGCCGGCAAAATCGCTATCATGCTCCACCGTCGTACGGCGGAAGCCGACTACTCGATCCGCACGCGGCTGTTCGACGCGATCGCCGCGGGCATTCCGGTGGTTGCTTCCGAGGGGGGGTTCGCGGCGGAGCTGGTGGAGCGGGAGGGGTTGGGCATCGTCGTTCCTCCGGAGAATGTCGACGCCGTCGCGGAAGCGATCCGCCGCCTGCTCACGAACGACGATCTCTACATCACATCCGTAAGGAATCTCGAGCGCATCCGGCCGCGGTTCGCGTGGGAAGTCGTGACACGCCCGCTCGTCAGCGCGATCATGCAATGGCAAACGTAATGTTGGACGACCGGGCACAGTCCCCCGCGACGGCGCACGCCGCTCTGCCGGCCGTACTCGATCTTTCGATTCTCATCGTGACGTGGAACAGCGGGCGCTTCATCGACCGTTGCCTGCGCTCGATCGCCGCCGCGTGCGAAGGACTCTCGTACGAGGTGGTCGTGCACGACAACGCCTCCGACGACGACACGCTCGCGCATCTTGGCAAAGCGAACGTGATCCGCTCGATTTCCAATCGAGGCTTCGCGGCCGGAACGAACCGCGCGTTCGACGCCTCGCGCGGCCGCTACGTTTTCTTCCTCAATCCCGATTGCGACCTGGCGCCTGGCGCGTTGACGGCGGTGTACGACTTTCTCGAACAGCATCCGCACGTTGCGGCCGCGGCGCCGCTGCTGATCGATGAAGACGGCGGCGGCTCGCAGCGCGAGTTCCAGTTGCGGCGCTTGCCGACGCTGTGGACGTTCCTCGCGGAAGTGTTGCTCATCGACAAACTCTTCCCGCGCAACCCCGCTACCGCGCGGTATCGCTATCGCGATCTCGATCTGACCGCGCCGCGTCGCGTCGAGCAACCCGCCGCGGCCGCGTTGCTCCTGCGGCGCGAAACGATCGACGAGATCGGACCGCTCGATGAAACGTTTGCGCCCGCGTGGTTTGAAGATGTCGACTACTGCCGCAGGCTGGCCGCGAAACAGAAAGAAGTGTGGGTCGTGCCGGCCGCGCAGGCGCGCCACTTCGGTGGCGCGAGCCTCGAGCACATCACGTTCGGCACGTTCGTCGATGTCTGGTATCGCAACATGTGGCTGTATACGCGGAAGTGGATGCGTCCGTCGCAGGCGGAAGTGCTGCGCTGGGCCATCATCATCGGCATGCTGCTGCGTTGCGCGGCCGGGGTCATCGGCTTCCGCCCACGCGGCGTCCGCCGCTGGGACGCGTTCGCCGCGTACCGCAACGTGCTGAGGAAGGCGTTCGAGCGATGGAGCGTGAGCTCGTCTCCGTCATCCTCGTAACGTGGAACAGCGCGCAGTATCTGCGGCGCTGCCTGGAAGCGCTCCGGCAGCAGACGCACCGGCGGGTGGAGTTGATCGCAATCGACAACGCATCGAGTGATGAGTCGGTTTCGGTCCTGGAAGGGTTCCTCGGTTCCTCGGGGTACCTCGGAGTACCTCGGAGTACCTCGGAGTACCTCGGAGTTTTCTCCCTTCCCTCCGAGGAACTCCGAGGAACTCCGAGCTACTCCGTAGTCATCCGCAATGACACGAATCGCGGCTTCAGCGCGGCGGTGAATCAGGGTCTCGCGGTCGCGCGCGGCGAATACGTGCTCCTGCTCAATCCCGACTGCTTTCTCGAGCCGCACTACATCGAGCGGCTGGTCGCGGCGCTGGAGCGCGCGCCCGAGTGCGGATCGGCGACCGGGATGCTGATGCGGGCGAATGGAGACGCGGGCGAGATCGACTCCTGCGGCATCCGCATGACGCGCACCGGGCGGCATCTCGATATCGATGTTCGGGTCGACGGCGAAGTGTTCGGCGTTTCCGGTGCGGCGGCGATGCACCGGATGTCCTTTCTGCGCGACGTGGCCATCGACGGGGAAGTGCTCGACGAGGATTTCTTTGCCTATCGCGAAGACGCGGACCTCGCGTGGCGTGGACGGCTCTTGGGCTGGAAAGCCGTGTGTGAGCCGCGCGCGGTCGCGGCGCACGTTCGTCACGTGACGCCGGAAGTGCGCCGCGAGTTGTCCGCGACGATCAACATGCATTCGGTGAAGAACCGCTTCCTGCTGCGCATCAAGAACGAGGGTGCGTATCTCGCGTTGCGCAATGCGCCGTTCGAGCTGGCGAGGGATCTGGTGGTGCTGGTCGCGTCGCTGACGATCGAACGGACCTCGCTGCCGGCGTTCGCGTGGCTGTGGCGGAATCGCGCGCGTGTGTTCGCAAAGCGCCGCGCCATTCAAAGCCGGCGCAAAGTCGGCGACCGCGAGCTGGCGAGGTGGTTTCGTTGAAGCTGGCCATCCTTGGCACACGCGGCGTACCGCCGAGCTACGGCGGCTTCGAGACCTTCGCGGCGGAGTTGTCGACGCGGCTCGCGCAGCGCGGGCACGAGGTGAGCGTGTACTGCAGGGAGGCGCCCTCATCCGGCCTTCGGCCACCTTCTCCGCTCTGCGGAGGGGAGAAGGCTACATCGGCGTCGTCGTTGAGTAGCCTTCTCCCCTCGGCGAGGGGAGAAGGTGGCCGAAGGCCGGATGAGGGGTCCACCTGGAACGGCGTTCATCGCATCGTCCTTCCCGCGATCGGCCACAAATATCTCGAGACCGTCTCGCACGGGTTCCTGTCCGCGCTCGACGCATTGCGCCGCGATTTCGATGCGGTCCTGGTCTGCAATGCCGCGAACGCGTTCGTGCTCCCGCTACTCCGCGCGGCGCGCATCCCCGCCATCATCAACGTCGACGGCATCGAGCGCCGCCGCCGCAAGTGGAACATCTTCGGCCGCATCGTCTACTCGATCGGCGAGGCGTTCTCGGTCAGCTTCGCGAATCTCGTGATCGCCGACGCCGGAGTGATCGCGAGCTACTACCGCGAGCAGTACGGGCTCTCGCCGATCACGATCCCCTACGGCGCGGACTTTCCGGAAGAAGATGACTCCGACGTCCTCGAACGACTCGGCATCCGCCGCGACGACTACATCCTCTACGTCAGCCGCTTCGAGCCGGAGAACAATCCGCTCGAAGTCGTCGAGGCCTACGAGAAACTCGACGCTGCGCCGTCGCTGGTGATGCTCGGCAAGGGCCTCTACGCCAGGGAGCTGGTTGACGAACTGCATCGCCACGCGAGCGAACGCGTGATCTTTCCCGGCGCGTTGTACGGCCGCGATTACCGCACGCTCCAACGAAACGCGCGGCTCTATATTCAGGCGACGGAGGTGGGTGGGACGCATCCGGCGCTGATCGAGGCGATGGCCGCGGGGGGACGAGTCGTGGCGCACGACACGCCCGAAAATCGGGAAGTCGGGGGCGACGCGGTCGGTTACTTCGACCTGCGGCCGGAGGAGACCTTGTCGGCCGCCATCCGCGAATGGCTCGCCAACCCATTGATGGCGCAGGACTTCCAGGTCCGGGCGCGTCGCCGGGCGGCGGAACGGTACTCGTGGGGCCACGTGACGGACGAGTACGAGCGACTATTTCAATCGCTGCGCCCCTAGACGCTCTGCTTGTCACACGCGTATACGGTTCGGTAAAAAGAATTGACTGAATGCTGAAGCAGAAGGCGCGGCTCGTAGCGCAGATCGTTTTCGGGGTTGACCTCGCGCTGACATCCGTGGCGTTTTTCGCCGCGTTCTTCATCCGCGACCTGATTCTGCCGGTGGTCGCTCCGGTGTACTTTCCGACCGGGCTTTTTCCGCTCGCCGAGTACGTCCGGATCTACCCGCTGGTGCTGATCATCTGGTCGGTGCTGCTCTTCAGCTACAACTCCTATCACTCCCACCGCACCATCCCGCTGACCCGAGAAGCGTTGACGACCATCCGCGTCGTCATCAGCGGCAACGTGCTGCTGGCAACGGTGGCGTACCTGCTGCCGCTGCGGCAGCTCTCGCGGTCATGGTTCGTGCTCTTTGCGGCGCTGGCCGCGGTGCTGTTACTGGCCGAGAAAATCCTCGTGCGCATGCTCGCGCGCTGGGTGCGCTCGAAGGGTTTGAACTACCGCACCGTGCTGATTGTCGGCACCGGGCGCCGCGCCACCGACATCGCCCGCATGATCGTCGGCCACAAGTACTGGGGCTACAAGATCCTCGGCTTCGTCAGCGACGGACATCGTCTCTCCAACGGCTGGGCGCGATATCGCATCTACGGCAATGTGCCCGACCTCAAACGCATCCTCGAAGCGCACGAAGTGGGCGAGCCGATCGATGAAGTGGTGTTCGCAGTGACGCGCAAGAAACTCGACGAGATGAAGCAGATCTTCATCATGTGCGAGGAACTCGGCATCCGCACCCGCGTGGCGATGAACATCTTCCAGAACCGCGTCGCGCGGCTCGAGCTCGAAGAGCTGGAAGGCGTCCCGTTCCTCACCTTCACCACCACGCCGTCGAACGAAACCCAACTCGCGCTCAAGCGCCTGCTCGACATCGCCGTGTCGCTCTTGCTCCTGGCGCTGACCGGGCCGCTGCTGGCCATCGCCGCGCTGGCGATCCGCATCACGTCGCCGGGCTCGGTGCTCTTCAAGCAGAAGCGCATCGGCCTCAATGGCCGCATGTTCACGCTCTACAAGTTCCGCACGATGATCGAGGACGCGCACGAGCGCCGCGAGGAAGTCGCGCATCTCAACGAGATGAACGGCCCGGTGTTCAAGGCGAAATCCGATCCGCGCGTGACGCCCGTCGGCCGCTGGCTGCGCCGCTTCTCGCTCGATGAAGTGCCGCAGCTCTGGAACGTGCTCAAGGGCGACATGAGCCTGGTCGGACCGCGTCCGCCTATTCCGGAAGAGGTGGCGTCGTATCACCGCTGGCATCGCCGGCGCCTGTCGATGAAGCCCGGCCTCACGTGCCTCTGGCAGATCAGCGGCCGCAACGACATCCAGGATTTCGATCGCTGGATGAAGCTCGACCTGCAATACATCGACAACTGGTCGCCGTCGCTCGACTTCAAGATCCTGCTGCGCACCATCCCCGCCGTGCTTTCGGGCAAGGGCGCGTCTTGAGCGAAGCGATCGAGCGATAGTATTCGGCTCATGCCGAAGCTCGATCCGACCACTCACGAGTTCCGCGAAGCCGCACACAAAGCTGTCGACTGGATCGCGGACTACTTCGAGAACATCGATTCCTATCCGGTGCTCTCGCGTCTGCAGCCGGGCGATGTGGCCGCGCAATTCGCCGGTGCAGCGAGCAACGACGGCAAGCCGTACGACACTCTGCTGACCGAGTTCCGCGAGAAGATCCTGCCGGGCATCACACACTGGAACCATCCATCGTTCTTCGCCTACTTCAGCGTCACCGGCTCGCAGGCTGGCCTGATCGGCGAGTTGCTCACGGCCGCGATCAACTCGAACGGGATGTTGTGGAAGACGTCGCCGGCGATGACGGAGCTGGAGACGCTCGCGTTGGGTTGGCTGCGCGACGCGCTGGGACTGCCGTCGAATCTGTTCGGCATCATCAACGACACCGCCTCCGTCAACGTCTTTCTCGCCCTCGCCGCCGCGCGCGAAGCCCTCGGCCTCGACATCCGTAAAGAGGGGATGACCGGCCGCGACCTGCCGCCGCTGCGGGTCTACTGTTCCGAACATGCGCATTCGTCCGTCGACAAGGGCGCGCTGGCGCTCGGCTTCGGTGCGAAGAACATCGTGAAGATCGCCAGCGACGACGAATTTCGCATGCGTCCCGAGAAGCTGCAGGAGGCCATTCAACGCGATCGTGCGGCGGGTGCGCTGCCGTGCGTCGTCGTCGCCACGACCGGTACCACGTCCACCGGCGCCGTCGATTCCGTACGCGCCATCGGCGAGATCGCGAAACGCGAGAACTGCTGGCTGCACGTCGACGGTGCGTACGCCGGCTCCGCGACGATCTGTCCCGAGTTTCGATTCCTCTGGGATGGCGTCGCCGAATACGCCGACTCGATCGTCGTGAATCCGCACAAATGGCTGTTCACGCAGATCGACTGCAGCGTTCTGTACACACGTCGCCCGGAAGTGCTGCGCGAGATGTTCTCCCTCGCCGCAGTGCCCGCGTATCTGACGACTACGGATACCGCCGAGATCAACTACATGGACTACGGCATCCAGCTCGGCCGCCGCTTCCGCGCGTTGAAGTTGTGGATGGTGCTCGAGCACTACGGCATCGAGCGCATCCGCAGCGTGATCCGTGAGCAGGTGCAATACGCGGAACGTCTCGCCGACGAGCTGCGCAAACGCGGCGGCGTCGAGGTGCTCTCGCAGTCGTTCAGCGTGGTCGTCTTCCGCCTGAAGGCCGGCGACGAAGCAACGATGGCGCTCGAAGAGCGGATGAACGCGAGCGGGAAGTTGTTCGTCTCGCACACGACATTGCGCGGCCAGTACGGAATCCGCGTGGCGATCGGGAACGGCGCCACGGAGTGGCGGCACGTGAGCGCCATCTTGGAGTTTCTCGGATGAAACGGAGGCTCAGAGTCGCAGAGTCTCAGAGAGTCGGTGGCCACGTGAGCGCCCGCGGCTTCGACCCTCTGCGACTCTGCGACTCTGAGACTAAGTCCTACGTAGCGGCCCCGTGAAACTCCGAAATCCGCAAAATCACCGCGTGCCCGAACGCCTCCAGCTTCGCATCCCCGATCCCGTAGATCCCGCGCAGCTCGTACAGCGTCGAAGGCCGCGTGCGCGCGAGCTCGCGCAACGTCCGGTCGCTGAAGATGACATAGGGCGGTACCCCGCGCTCCTGCGCTTCTTCGCGGCGCCACGCGCGCAGCGCATTGAAGAGATCGCGATCGTACGGACCGTCATCCACGACCGGCCGCCGCGCGGCCGCCGTCGACGTGCCCGGATCCTTCTTGCGCACCGCCGGCTGCCGCAGTTTCACCTCTGCGTATCCCTTCAAGACTTCCTGTGCGCGCGGGCCGCGGCGAAGCTTCGGATACTCATCCGTCGTCTGCAGCAGAAAGCCCTGTGACACGAGCTGGTACACCCATTCGCGCACGTCGTGGCGTGAGTGGCCTTTCAGCAGGCCATACGTCGAGAGCTGATCGTGTTGGCGCTCGCGGATTTTCTCCGTGTCTTCACCGCGCAGCACACCGACGACGTGGCTGACGCCCCACGACTCGCGCACGCGCACGACGCAACTGAGGATCTTCTGCGCGACGATCAGCGCGTCCGCGACTTCTTCCGTTTCGCCGAGGCAGATGTCGCAGGCGTTGCAGTTTGAGGTGGGGAAGGGCTGGCCGAAATACTCGACCAGAGCCTGATGGCGGCACTTCGCGCCGGAGCAGTAGTGGTCGATGTCGTTGAGATGACGGATCGCGGACTTCACGTACTCCGGATCGGTGGCCGTATCGACGATCATCGACTTCCAGGTCATGAAGTCCGCGCCCGAGTAGAGCAGCACGCACTCCGCTTCGAGACCATCGCGGCCGGCGCGTCCCGATTCCTGTTGATAGTGCTCGATCGACTTCGGCATCGCGGTGTGCAGCACGAAGCGCACGTTCGAACGATCGATGCCCATCCCGAACGCGACCGTGGCGACGACGAGATCGCACTTCTCCGACGCGAACTTTTCCTGTGCATCGTGCCGCTCCTCGGCACTCAGACCGGCGTGATAGGCGACGACGTTCTCGCCGCGCCTGCGCAGTTTTTCTGCCAGCGCATCGACGTCCTTGCGGCGCGTGCAATAGATGATGCCCGCCTCGCCGCGATGTCGATCGATGACTTCCAGGACCTGCTTGGCCTCGTCCTGGCGCGGCAGCACTCGATAGGTGAGGTTCGGACGATCGAAGTCGCCGACCAGCATGGCCGGATCGCGCAACCCGAGCTGCCGCGCGATGTCCTCGCGCACTTCCGGCGTCGCAGTCGCGGTGTACGCCTGCACGGATGCGTCGGGAAACTCATCGCGCAGCGTGCGCAACTGACGATACTCCGGCCGGAAATCGTGGCCCCAGTGACTGATGCAATGTGCCTCATCGATGGCGAACGTCTTCACGTTGGCGCGGCGGAGCAGGTCGCGGAAGCCCGGCATCGCCAGCCGCTCAGGCGACACGAACAGGAGCTTGAGGTGTTTGGCGAACAACTCGCGTTCGGTGCGCTTCACGTCATCGAACGATTGCGAGCTGTTGAGCTGCGCCGCGGCGATGCCGTTCGCAATCAGGCCGTCGACCTGGTCTTTCATCAGCGAGATGAGCGGCGAGACGACGACCGTGACGTTGTCGGCGAGCAGCGCCGGGGCCTGATAGCAGAGCGACTTGCCGCCGCCGGTCGGCATCACCACCAGAGAGTCGCGGCCGGAGAGCGCGGCCAGCATCGCCTCCTCCTGCAGAGGGCGCAGTGAGGAGTAACCCCAATGCTTCTGAATGATGTCGAGGAGGGCCTGTGACATTCGATGGTGCAGCTGGCGGCGCGCTGGCCTCGATTATCGCATCTGTGCTATGTCTCGTCCGTCAATGCACGCCATCCGCGCATCCGCGCGTTACTCCGGGGCCATCCACGCCATTGCCGAGCTCCTCGAAAAGCTGAAGATCGATTCGATGTTCGTCGGCGGCGTTGCGCGTTCGGCGTGGCTGAGTGCCGAGATGGACAGCGGTGCCGTCGACGTGCTCGCGCTCATGACCGCGCCGCAGCGCAATCAGCTCGCGATGATGGCCAGTCACCGCGGGTTTCGCGTCGAGCGGGAAGAGATCGAGCAGGCCGAAGAGCTCGATCTCGTTCCACTGAATTTCGACGACATCCGCGTGCACGTGCTGCTCGCCTCGAACGCGCTTTACGGTCGCATGGTGGCCGCCGCGCAGCCATCCGCGATCGGCGACCGCGCGGTCAAGATTCCACGAGCGGAAGATCTCGCGCTGATGCTTCTGATGGCCGACGATCAGGAAGCGATGCAGCATCTCACCTCTTTGCCGGAGTTCGACCTGGCCGCGTTTCGCGAGCGGCTCACCTCGATCGGTCTCGGCGGAGAGGTGGCCGGCGCTTGAACTGGATCGATCGCCAGGAGCCGCTCGACGCTGCGATGGCGCGCCTCGCAACGGAGTCGCAGATCGCTGTCGATACCGAAGCGGATTCGCTCCACTCGTACTTCGACAAGGTCTGCCTGATCCAGATCTCGGTTCCGGACGATGACTTCATCATCGATCCGTTGCAGCGCGTCGACCTGGCGCGCTTCGGTGAGCTGCTCGCCGATCCCGCGATTCTCAAGGTCTTCCACGGCGGCGACTACGACCTGCGCATCATGAACCGCGACTTTGGCTTCACGGTCCGCAATCTCGTCGACACCTCCGTCGCCGCCCAGCTCCTCGGCTACGAAGGCATCGGCCTCGCGGCACTGCTCGACAAGCACTTCGGCGTGAAGCTGAACAAGACGCATCAGCGCGCGGACTGGTCGATGCGTCCGCTGTCCCAGGACATGCTCGATTACGCGTCCACGGACACGCATTACCTCATCGCGCTTGCCGCAAAACTCCGCGAGGAGCTCGAAGCGCTCGGCCGTTGGGAGTGGGCAGTCGAGGAGTTTGCGCGGCTCGAGAACGTCCGCTATCGCGAGACGACCGAAGAAGACGTGCAGCCGTGGCGGAAGCTGAAGAACATCAGCGGACTCGATCGGCGTTCGCTGGCGATCGCGCGCGATCTGCATCAGTGGCGCGACGCGCTCGCGCGCAAGGCCGATCGCCCACCGTTCAAGATCATCGGCAACGATTCGCTCGTCGAGATCGCGAAAGGGCGACCGGCTACAGTCCGCGATCTCGCGCACACGACCGCGGTCTCGCGCTATCACGCCGACCGCTACGGCCGCGAGATCGTGAGCATCGTGAAGCACGCGCTGGAGATCCCTGAGGCGGAGCTGCCGGATAAGAACGAGCCGAAGCCGTGGATCCGCGACAAGGCGCTCGAAGCGCGCATCGAACGGCTGAAGCGCGTCCGCGACAAGTACGCGAAGGAGCTCAAGATCGACCCGGCAGTCCTCGGTGCACGACACATCCTCGCCGCCGTCGCAACCGCGGGCACCCTCGACGTGCCGAACATGCGCGAGTGGCAGAAACGCGTGATGGGCGATGCGCTGCTCGCCGCGCTCGAGCCCGAGAAGAAGCTGTTCTAGGGGACGACCCCCCCGTTCGCCCTGGAATGGTTTCGAATTTGCACGGCGTGCAAACCCATGATCCTGCTCCTGCACACGACCTCTGCCGCACACACGCACCCTGACCAGCTCCTCGTTGCGCTGATCGCATCGCTGGCCATCATCGGCACGTCGTGGATGTACCAGCGCCGCCGTTCGTGACAGAGCGCGCGATACAATCGCGCCCGTCATGGAACGTGTCACGGACTATCAGGTCGTCATCATCGGCTCGGGGCCGGCGGGCTGCACCGCCGCGCTCTATCTTTCCCGCGCGAACATCAAGGTGATCGTGCTCGAGGGCATGCAGCCCGGCGGGCAGCTCACCATCACCACCGACGTCGAGAACTACCCCGGTTTCCCCGAGGGAATCCTCGGCCCGACGCTGATGGAGTTGATGCGCAAGCAGGCGGAACGTTTCGGCGCCGTCTTCAGCGCCCTCGAGCCGGTCGAAAGCGTGAGGTTCCTCGGCCACCCGTTCGAAGTCGTGACCGATTCGAAGACCTACGTCGCGCCCGCGGTGATCGTGGCTTCGGGTGCATCGGCGAAGCAGATCGGACTTCCCAGCGAGCAGGCGCTGCAGGGCTTCGGCGTCTCCTACTGCGCGACGTGCGATGGCTTCTTCTTCAAGGAGAAAGAGATCGTCGTGGTCGGCGGCGGCGATTCCGCGATGGAAGAGGCGACCTTCCTGACGAAGTTCGCGAAGAAGGTGACGGTCGTCCATCGGCGTGAAGAGCTGCGGGCGTCGAAGATCATGCAGGATCGCGCGCACGCGAATCCGAAGATCGAGTTCATCTTCGATACGACGGTCGACGAGGTGCATGGAGCGAAAGAGACGGGCGTCACCGCGCTCACGCTGCGTAATCTCAAAACGAATGTGACGACGAACTTCGCGACGCAGGGATTGTTCGTCGCCATCGGCCACACGCCGAACACACAGCCGTACGTCGGG